>Ga0153923_100012_pt1 | contig 126965 bp, 105 predicted proteins | sample TSNJ007MetaG_FD_104682 | JGI IMG/M metagenome (GOLD analysis project Ga0153923, IMG submission 104682) | Attine ant fungus gardens microbial communities from New Jersey, USA - TSNJ007 MetaG | ecosystem: Host-associated > Fungi > Mycelium > Unclassified | place: USA: New Jersey, Brendon T. Byrne...
CGCTTTGGGTAGAAGGGGCGGGACGAGAAGTCTCCCACGGTCTGTACTGGTCAGAGTCAGAATCGAGTCTGTAGTCCCGCCCACCCCTTCAAGTCTAAACATACAAGCGAGCCTGCTCGCGAATGCGGTGTGTCAGCCAGCACTTTCAGTGCCGACAACGCCTATTCGCGAGCAAGCTCGCTCCCACAGGGGGAATGTGTTTCAGATGAGGACGATTTCGTACGGCAAGCGCATGCGTTCGAGGATCACCCGCGGCAGCAGCGGCGCGATGCCGATTGCCGGTTCGCCCATGAGCTGGCTGGCGTAGGCATGGGTGGCGTGGCTTTTGCGCGCCACAGTCCAGGTGTCGAGGCGCAGTTTGCGTGCGCGTTCCCAGGGGATCAGGTTCTGGTCGCGTTCCGGCCAGTGCCAGGCCCAGACCGGCACGTCATGGAAGGTCGCGCCGACTTGCGCTGCCGCTTTGGCACTCGCCCGGCCAACCGCCTCGTGATCATCATTACGATCCTCGCGCCAGGTGCTGAACACCACGTCGCCGGGGCGCAGATAACGGGCGATGAACTCGGTGAGGTCGGCCTCGCGATCGAGCAGGGCGTTGTCAGTGAACCCGCCACGCACCCATTTCAGGCTGTGCATCGGCAAGCCGAGACGGCGCAGGGCTTCGACACTTTCCTGGGGCCGAAACACGCTCAGGCGTTTTTCCGACCATTGCCGCGAGCCGGGATGGCTGGCGCTGCCGTCGGTGATCGACAGCAGTTGCAACGGATGGCCGAGGCTGGCGAGCAATTGCAGGAGGCCGCCACAGGTCACCACCTCATCACCCGGATGCGGGGCGACGACGACGGCTCGGGCACCGGGTGGCACCAGACTGTGGGTATTGATGACAGGGATGTTGTCGAGTTGCCGGGCGCTGTTCCATATCTGCGCCGGCAGCGGATTGTCGCTGAGGGTTAACGGTTTCATGGTATTACGTCCTTGTTGTCTCTGGCCCTCAGTCGTGCAGACACCGTGAAAAATCAGGCGCGCTCGACCCGTGAAGGCGAATGGATTGCCGTGCGACGCTCCGAACCCTGGATTGCCGCGCAGCAGAGTATTGCTCATGAAACTTGATTCGTCGCGTCACAGATCAATCTGATCCGCTTTTTTTTAACCAAGCTGTGCCAGATTTCGCAGATAGTCACCGAATCCGCCTCGTGCCCGGCTGTCCAGTCGGGCACTGGTGCGTACCTGCGGGCGATGACTCCAGGCGATGTCGGCACCGCACTGTTCCAGTCGCCGCACCAGTTGCACATCTTCGTCACAGGCCAGCGGCGGGAAACCACCGGCCCAGCGATAGGCGTCGGCACTGACCCCGAGGTTGGCGCCGTGGATGTGGCGATGCCCGTCACGGGCCTGATAGTGACTGTGATAGCGAATCTGCGCGGCTTCATCGAACGACTGATCCCAATGTTCGACGGTCACCGTGCCGCATACCGCGTCGGCACCCAGCCCCAGTTGCGCCACCAGCCAGTCATCGGCTACGCGGCTGTCGGCGTCGGAGCAGGAAATCCAGCGTGCGCCGCGCTCCAGCAGGACCTGCGCGCCGGCGGCCCGGGCCTGGCCGACATTGCGCGCGTCGATGTGCAGGCTCTGCACCGGAAAGCGCTTGACGATCTGCGCCGAGCGGTCGGTGCAACTGTCGAGCACCACCAGCACTTCGACCGGCTCGCCGGCCAACAGCCCGTGTTTACTGGCGCGCAGTGCCGCGCTGAGGCATTGCTCGAGCAGGTCTTCCTCGTTATGCGCCGGGATCAGAATGCCGATCATCGCAGGCCCTCCAGTGCGGCTACCGAGCGCGGCTCGCGGCTCCAGACTTCAAGAAGGAAGTCCGCTTCCTGATGCAATGCCAGACGCGGCAGCGGCAGTTGCTCGTGGATCAGGTCATGCACCTGCCGCGCGTTCAGCGGGCAGCCGTCGATGGGCGGGCGCCAGTGGCAAGCGAGCAATTGCCCGTCCGCGGTCAGGGATTCACTGATGCGGCGGATCACTTCTGTCAGATCCTGGGCATCGAGGTAGTAGCCGATTTCGCTAAATACAATCAGGTCGAATTTTTCCTCCGGCCAGTCGCCGGGCAGGCGACTTTGGCGCACTTCGGCGTGGTCAAACAGGCTCAATCGGGTACGCGCCAGGTTCACCGCGGCACTGGCGGTGTCGCAACACAGCAGACGGTCGCAGCGACCGGCGAGTTCGGCGCTGAGTTCGCCATTGGCGCAACCGGGCTCGAAGATCGCCCGATAATGCGCGCGGGGCAGGGCGGCGAGGGTGATGGCGCGTTTGCGCTGTTCGTACCAGCGCTCGCGAAACGCCCAGGGATCGTCGTTGGCGCTGAATAATCCGTCGAAGTAACGATCATCGACACTCATAGGAACACCACTTCGAACGGTTGCAGCAGACGATCCAGCACATACGGCGCCAATACCGGTTGCAGCCCGGCTTGCGGGTCGCCTTCCAGCTGGCTGGCGAACGCATGTACCGCGTGGCGTTTGCGCGCCACTTGCTCGGGGGACAACAGAATCTTGCGCGCGCGCTGCCACGGCACCGCAGCGTCTTCCGGAGAGGCCCAGTGCCAGGTCCAGACCGGCAATTCGTGGCAGGTGGCGCCGACCCGCCGCGCAGCTTCGATACTGGCGCGGCCGGCAGCTTCGTGATCGCAGTGGCCGTCTTCGCACCAGGTGCTGAACACCACATCGCCGGGGCGCAGGTGACGCTCGATGAACGCGACCAGCGACGGCTCATCCGCGGCGACCTGGCTATCGCTGAAACCGCCGCGCAGCCATTTCATCCGGTGCAACGGCACGCCGAGGCGGCGCAGGGCTTCGGCCGATTCCTGCGGCCGCACCACGCTCAGGCGTTCCACCGGCCAGCGTTCGGAGCCGGGGTGACTGGCGCTGCCATCGGTGACCGAGATCAGTTGCAACTGACGCCCGGCGGCCGCGAGCAACTGCAACATACCGCCGCAGCCGAGCACTTCGTCATCCGGGTGTGGAGCGACAATCACCGCCCTGGCCCCCGGTGGCACCAGACTGAGGACATCAACGCTGTCCAGTGCCGCCAGGTGCCGGGAATGTTGCCATTGCAGCAGCGAAGTGCCCTGATGGCCGATGATCGGATCGGGTTTGTTCACGGCATTCATAGCGTCCAGACCTCCTCGGAGTGTTCAGCCAGCGCTTGGCCAAGGGCCGCCAGATCACGCTCGGCATGGCTCTGGCGCAGAAACACCGGCAGATCGGCGCTCAACCGGGCGAAGTGCCGATCCTTGCAGAACGGCCCGGCGCCCAGCGCGCGCCCGACGTCGCGCATCACCTGCTCAGCCGATTGCTCGACCACTGCACGGGCACGCCGGGCCAACAGTGCGGCATCGGCTTCGGGGTGCGCATCAATATGCAGGGCACTGAATCGCAGCACATTGGCTGCCGCGTACAGCGCTGAGTCGACCGCACCGAGGTGGGCGAGGGCGTGCGGCTCCTCGCGTTGTGCGCAGTGTTGCCGCAGCACCTCGGCGATCTGCCGCGCCGCGCCGTACCAGCACGCGGCGATGCCGATCCCGCCTTGCCAGAAACCCGGACGATTCAGGTAGTCGCCGGGTTCGCCGATGGCCTGGGCTTCGGCAGCGTCGAACAACACTTCGACGCTGCCGGTGGCGCCCATGCCGACCGCTTGCCAGCCCTGATCGGTGATGGTCACGCCCGGTTGATCCAGCGCCACCGCGACCAGTTGCTGGCGATCCTCGGCATCCCACGCGGTGAGCAGCGCATGGCTCAGCACCGCGGCCCCGGAGCACCAGGCCTTGCGCCCGTCGAGGCGCACCATGTGCCCGGCTGGCTGCACGTGCACCCGCGCCTGCGGCGGCTCGGCAGCCCACATGCCCCAGGTGCTGCCCGGCGTGGGCGAACCACCGAGCTGCTCGATGATCGCCAGGGCGTCGGTATGGCCCTCGTAGAGTTTGCACAAGCCCAGATCATGTCCGCCGACTTCCGCCAGACGTTGAAAACGTTCCAGCGTGCGGCCGCTGCCGGGCAACGGCAACTGATCCAGACCGGCCTCGACCAGCGCTCGCAGGCAATGGCCGAGTGCCGCAGTGTCGTGATAGTCCGGCGGGCGGCGCGCCAGATAGCTGTGCAGGTCCATATCAGTCTTCTTCTTCGCGGTGCAGTTCGAAAAGCAGCAGCGAACGCCCGGTCACCGAGTATTCGTGGCCGAAATCGAAGCGTTCCTGACCGCGAATCGATGGCTGATTGGTGTCGATCATGCAGGTCCAAAAACTGCCTTCCGGCACTTCCGGCAGGCTGAAGTTGACGATGTCGTGGTGGGCGTTGACCACCAGCAGCAGGGTCGCGTCGGCACCTTTGCGGCGAATCCCGGTTTCCTGCGCGCGGCCGTCGAGCAGCATCCCCAGGCAGCGGTTGTGCGCGTCATGCCAGTGCTCGGTGGTCATCTCGGTGCCGTCCGGCGCCAGCCAGGTGACGTCCTTGACGCCAATGTCCTCGTTGTATTCGCCGACCAGGAAGCGCCCGCGACGCAGGATCGGGTAAGCCATACGCAACTTGATCAAGCGTTTGACGAACTTGAGCAGCGCCTTGCCGTCTTCGCTCAGGTCCCAGTTGACCCAGCCGATCTCGCTGTCCTGGCAATAGGCGTTGTTGTTGCCGTCCTGGGTGCGGGCGAATTCGTCGCCGGCAACGATCATCGGCGTGCCTTGCGACAGCAGCAGCGTGGCGAAGAAATTGCGCATCTGCCGATGGCGCAGTGCATTGATCTCCGGATCATCGGTCGGGCCTTCGACCCCGTGGTTCCACGACAGGTTGTTGTTGCTGCCGTCCTGGTTGTTCTCGTCGTTGGCCTCGTTGTGCTTGTCGTTGTACGACACCAGATCGTTGAGGGTAAAACCGTCGTGGGCGGTGATGAAGTTCACCGACGAGTACGGCCGCCGCCCGCGCTGGTTGAACATCTCGCCGGACGCGGTCATGCGGCTGGCGAAGTCGGCAACCTGGCCGTCGTCGCCTTTCCAGAAGGCGCGCACGGTGTCGCGGAATTTGTCGTTCCACTCGACCCAACCCGGCGGAAAGTTGCCGACCTGATAGCCACCGGGGCCGCAGTCCCAAGGCTCGGCGATCATTTTCACCTGGCGCAGCACCGGGTCCTGACGGCAGGCGACGAGGAAGCTGTGACGCTCGTCGAAACCGTCGTGATAGCGCCCGAGAATGGTCGCCAGGTCGAAGCGGAAACCGTCGACATGCATCTCGCTGGCCCAGTAGCGCAGCGAGTCGGTGACCATTTGCAGCACGCACGGGTGACTGAGGTCGAGGGTGTTGCCGGTACCGGAGTCGTTGATGTAGTAGCGCTTGTCGTCCGGCATCAGGCGATAGTAGGAGGCGTTGTCGATGCCGCGCATCGACAGGGTCGGGCCTTGTTCGTTGCCCTCGGCGGTGTGGTTGTAGACCACGTCGAGGATCACTTCCAGATTGGCTTCGTGCAGGTGCGCGACCATCTCCTTGAACTCGGCGATCTTGCCGCTGGCCAGGTAACGCGGGTCCGGGGCGAAGAAGGCGATGCTGTTGTAGCCCCAGTAGTTGGTCATGCCCTTGTGCAGCAGGTGCTGGTCGTTGACGAAAGCATGGATCGGCAGCAATTCCACGCTCGAGACGCCGAGTTTGCGGATGTGTTCGAGCACGTCGTCGACCATCAGACCGGCAAACGTACCGCGCACGTTCTCCGGCACCGACGGGTGACGCATGCTGATGCCGCGCACGTGGGTTTCATAAATGATCGTCTTGTCCCACGGCACGCTGACGCGGTGGTCGTTGCCCCAGGTGTGCGCTGGGTCGATGACCTTGCACTTGGGCACGAACGGCGCGCTGTCGCGTTCATCGAAACTGAGGTCGGCGTCGGGGTGGCCGATGGTGTAGCCGAACAGCGCTTCGGACCATTTCAACTCGCCGACCAGCTGTTTGGCGTAGGGGTCGATCAACAGTTTGTTGTGGTTGAAGCGATGGCCGTTCTCCGGGTCATACGGGCCATACACACGGTAGCCGTAGATCAGCCCCGGATGGGCGTCGGGCAGATAGCCGTGGAAAATCTCGTCGGTGTATTCCGGCAGTTCGATGCGTTCGAGTTCGACTTCGCCGGCATCGTCGAAGATGCACAGCTCGACCTTGGTGGCGTTGGCGGAAAACAGCGCAAAGTTCACCCCCAGACCATCCCAGGTGGCGCCGAGCGGGAAGGGCAGACCTTCGCGGATTCTGGACGGCTCGGCGTGCGCTGCGGGCTCGGCTTTTTTTGGACTGGACATGATTGCTCCTGCAAAACGGGTTGGTTCGAATAACGGATCAACTGTGGGGAACAGAATCTGTGGTGAGGGGATTTATCCCCGATCGGCTGCGAAGCAGTCGCAAACTCGGGGCCGCTGCGCGACCCATCGGGGATAAATCCCCTCACCACAAATGCTCTCCAGACAGGGGAGTAATGTGTTTTTTTGAGGACGAGTGAGTCCTCGGTGGCGAGCGAACTCGCCACACGGTCATTCAGTTCAATAAATGCGGGTGTATCAGTTGGCCGGGGGCTTGCGCGGGGCGCGCGGCTTTTTCTCGGCGGCCTTTTCGCCCGGTGGAATCACTTTGGCGGCGCTGGAGGGCTTGGCTTTGGCGTCCGCCGGCGCCTTGGGCTTGGCTGCCGGCGTCTTGCTTTCGGTGGCTTTGCCGTTCGCCGTCTTGCCGGCAGTTTTGCTGCCCGCAGCCTTTGGCGACTTCTTCGGCGCCAGGGCCTCGGCTTCGGCCAGTTTGCGCGCCATTTCCCAATGACGCGCTTCATGCCCTTCAGGTTTGCCCTCCGATTCCCAGATCTGATAGGCAAACTCGCGGATGCGTTTATCGTCGGTACTCATCGCAATGCTCCTGAACTGAACTCGTCGTTACGTAAAGAGTTGGATAAACAGATTGACCGGGAAATCCCCCAGCGCGGCGCTGACGTTCAGCTCCCTGTTTTTTGTGACTGCGCTGCTGTGAAAAAGTCCCTTCAGGTTTGTGTCAGAGGCGGCGAACGGTAAAACCACCCGTGTATCGCCCCAGCGCAGCGCATCCACCTGTGGCACGGCACTGTTTTCCAGCAACGTCGCGCAGCGGATCGGCACGATCACGATGGCGTAGCGGCCCTCGTGCTCACGGGCGAAAGCGAGCACGTTGTGCGCCTGCTCGCCCAGCACCTCCAGAGCCTGATACGTGCCCCGGCGAAACAGCTCGGCGTGTTCGCCGCGCAGGTTCAGCACCTGCGCGATCAACGCTTGCTTGATGCGCCCGTCACGCCAGTTCGCCAGCAGCTCCGGGAGCGGCGCGTGTCCGTCCAGGGCTTGCTCGCGCGCGGCGTAATCCACCGGCCGGCGGTTGTCCGGATCGACCAGGCTGAAGTCCCAGAACTCGTTGCCCTGATACAGATCCGGTACCCCCGGCACGGTCATGCGCAGCAAGGTTTGCGCCAGACTGTTGAGGGCGCCGGCTGCCGCGATGCTGTTGACGGTCTTGCTCAGCGCGGCGCGCAGCAGCTCACCTTCATCACCGGTGAGCAGGCGCTGGGTAAACGTCTGTGCAGCGTTTTCGTAGGTTTCGTTCGGCGCGCTCCAGCTGCTTTGCAGCTTGGCCTCGCGCAGGGCTTTCTGTTGCCACTGCCAGATGCGTTCGGCGTAGTCGCTGAAACCTGCCTGATCGTCATCACGCAATTGCAGCGGCCAGCTGCCGAGCAGCGCCTGATAAAGGATCAGTTCATCGCCGGACGACGGCACTTGATCATCGTCGCGCAACGGCCGGGCGAGGGCGCGCCACAACTCGACCTGCTCGGCGTACCAGTGGCTGCGCTCGCTGAGTATCGCCAGCCGTGCGCGGGTGTCTTCGCCGCGTTTGTGGTCGTGGGTGGCGGTGGCCAGCAAGTTGTCGGGGAACGCATCCAGGCGTTGCTGATTGACCGCGTGGAAGTCGCTGACCGGAGCGCTGAACTGCTCGGTGTTGTAGCCGACGTCATTGCGCGACAGCAGGACTGCCGAGCGATACAACGCGGTGTCTTCCACGGCTTTGGCCGCTGCCGGCGACGTCAGTTGCTGGAAACGTACGCAGGCGTGCTTGAGAATCTTGCGCGAGCGCCCGCGTGGCTTGTGCCGCCATGGCGTGCCACCGAGCCAGGCCGCGACGCAGTCGAGCACCGGCCAGTCGCCTTCGCCCAAGGTCTGGCGGGCGCCGTCCATGGCCTGCTGGAAGAATTGTTCATCCTGCGCCGCGCGACCCAGCGCATTGATGTAAGTGCGATACACCGGGAAATGCACGATCAGCGCCTGCAACACCCGGCGGATCGCGCCGAGGGTCAGGTCGCGGGTCATCAGGTCGTCGCGCGCCACTTGCAGCAGCGCCTGGGCGACGCTTTCAAAATCGCTGGCCAGCGAGCCGTTGAGGATCTGTTGGCGCGCCAGTTGCGCTTCTTCGATGAACGCCGCCGGGCGCTCGGTACGCCGTTGCCACAGATCGCCGAGGACGTGTTCGCCATCCGGGTCGTGTTGCAGCAACGACAGCTGGTTCATGAACTCGTAACCGGTGCTGCCATCCACCGCCCAGTCGGTGCGCAGGGTTTCGCCGGCACCGAGAATCTTTTCGACGTAGATCGGCAAGTGCCGATCCGGCGCAAGCAAGTCGAGGCGCCGCCGCAGCTTGCGGCAATAGCCACGCGGGTCGGCGAGGCCGTCGATGTGGTCGATACGCAGCCCGTCGACCAAGCCTTCGGCGATCAACTGAAAGATCTTGCCATGAGTCGCTTCGAACACGGCCGGGCGTTCGACGCGCAGGCCACCGAGTTCATTGATGTCGAAAAAGCGCCGCCAGTTGATGTCGTCGGCGGCGGTGCGCCAACTGGCCAGGCGATAGCTCTGGCGCTCGAGCAACTGGTGCAGCTTGTCGAAGCCTTCTGCAGTGGTGGAGTCGTAATGCGCGAGACTTTCCTCGATCGCAGCGAGGATCTGTGGATCGCTTGCCAGCTCTTTCAGTTCAGCCTTGAGCGGAATCGCCAGCGCATGCGCGTCGGTCTGGTAGCTGAGGGTACTGAAACGATCGGCCAGGGATTTCAGCGCTTCGACCGGTTTGAGCAGCTCGCCATAGTCATTCGGGCAGATCGGGAAGTGGTGCTCATAATGCTCGACATGGAAGCGTCCCTGCTGCGCATCGAAATGCAGTTTCAGCGTGCCTTCCTGCAGCGCGACACCGTAATCGCTGCCAAGAAACGGCAGCAACAATTGGCCTTCCATCAGGGGGTCGGGGGAGTGCCACTGGATGTCGAAGAACTCGCCGTAAGGGCTCAGGCGGCCCCATTCCAGCAGGTCGAGCCACCACGGATTGTCACCGCCACCGACGGCCATGTGGTTGGAGACGATGTCGAGGATCAGGCCCATGCCGTGTTCGCGCAGGGTGCTGACCAGACGACGCAGCGCCGGTTCGCCGCCGAGTTCCGGATTGACTTGCGTCGGATCGACCACGTCGTAGCCGTGCACCGAACCGGCGCGGGCCGCGAGCAGCGGTGAGGCATAGATGTGGCTGATGCCGAGGCGGGCGAAGTACGGCACCAGCGGCACCGCCTGTTCCAGAGTGAAACCCTTGTGAAATTGCAGGCGCAGAGTGGCGCGCAACGGTTGGTTGAACGATGAATTCATTGGTCACGCTCGGCAGCTTGCAGGCGGGCACAGGCCAGTAGTTCCAGGCGGCGCGCAGCATCGGCGCCATCGAGCAAGGCTTCGCTGTTGCCGGGCAGGCGCCGCGACCAGTTCGGATGGCTGTCGATGGTGCCCGGCAGGTTGGCTTGCTCGTCGATGCCCAGCGCGTCTTCCAGCGGCAACAGCACCAGCGGCGCGCGGGTGTGGCCGAGGAAACGCACACTGGCATCGACCACTTGATCGGCCTCGTGGGACTCTTCGCGGAAGTTTTGCGGGTCCTGACTCAGCGCATCGCGAAGGCCTTGGCGCTCACGCTGGCGATGCCGGCGCCATTCGATTTCACCGTTGGCATCGACAAAGTCCAGGCGCGCATTCCAGTCGATGTCGCGGCCATGCCACCAGCCGTTGAGCGTGGGCAGGTCGTGAGTGGTGGTGGTCGCCAGCGCGTTGTCTGGCCAGTCGAGTATCGGTTTGAAACGGGTGTTGTCCTGTTCGAACAGCAGCACGCGCATGCCGAGAATCGCCCGCGCACTGAGTTTTTCCCGCAGCCCGTCGGGCACGGTACCGAGGTCTTCGCCGAGGACGATGGCCTGGTGCCGATGGGATTCGAGGGTCAGCAGCCGCAGCAGATCATCCACCGGGTAATACAGGTACGCACCGTCCGCCGGAGCTGCGCCGTTGGGGATCACCCACAGGCGTTGCAGGCCCATCACATGGTCGATACGCAGCCCGCCGGCATGCGCGAAGTTGGCGCGCAGCATGTCGATGAAAGCGCGAAAGCCGTTGCGGATCAGGCCTTCGGGGGAAAACGCGGAAATCCCCCAGCCCTGCCCGGTGCGGTTGAGAATGTCTGGTGGCGCACCCACGGTGAGCGAGGCGAGCAGTTCGTCCTGAAAGCTCCAGGCCTGGCTGCCGGCGCCATCGGCACCGACCGCAAGATCAGCGATCAGGCCGATGCCCATGCCGGCGCCGCGTGCAGCCGCTTGCGCACGCTCCAGGCAACGGTGGATCAGCCATTGGCAAAAGGCGAAGTAGCCGATGCGCTCGGCGTATTCCTCGGCAAACGCTTCGAGGGCGGCGCCGCGCGGCTCGTGCCAGTGTTCCGGCCAGTGCCGCCAGTCGAGGCTTTCACCACGGGCGGCGCGCATTTCCTGAATGGCTTCGAAGCGGCAGTGATTTTCCAGGGCTTCGCCACCGGCGTGGCGGAAACTGGCGAAGTCGGCGTGCAACGGATGTTCGCCGGCGACGAAGCCGTCGTACAGGGCTTGCAGCAGTTTGTATTTGGCCTCGGCGGCGCTGGGCCAATCGATCAGTTTGAGGTCTTCCAGTTGCTTGAATTGCTCGGCCAGACCGCTGGCGTCGATCGCATCACGCAACGCCCGTTCGCCAAGGATCGCACCCGGAGCGGCATACAGCGAATTGAGGAACAGCCGGCTGGACGGTGAATACGGGCTGTAGCGCCCGGTGTCGGCGCTGAACATCGCATGCAACGGACTGATCGCCAGCGCCTCGGCGCCGCGTTCGCCGGCCACCCGGGCCAGCTCTTCCAGCGCCTGGGTGTCACCAAAACCGCCATCGCCGGGGCGGCGCAGACTGTACAGTTGCGCGCTCAGGCCCCACACGCGCGGGATCGGATTGTCCACCGCATCGCCGACGCTGAAGCAGCGCTCCGGCGCCACGGCGAGGGTGAAATACTGATCGGCAATGTGCACTTGTTGATAGCCGACCGGGATCAACCCCGGCAGTTTCGCTTCGGCATCGAGCTTGAGGTTAAGCCGTGAACCGTCTTCAAGCTGGATTTCGCACGGCGTTTCAGGTTCGAAATAGCGGGCCAGATCAACGCTGACCCCGACATCTGCGGTCAACAGCGGCGGCAGGTGGCGATCCTGTTGCACCTGTTGCAGTTGCAGCAGGCTGGCGTCGATTTCCTGCGCGGTATTGGCCGGATGACCCAGCCCGGTGAGGACATTGCGCAGCACCGCCGGGGCGACTTTCTGCGGGCGGCCATTGGCGTCGATCCAGTCGACGGCGAGACCGGCGCGGCTTGCGAGTATTTCCAGTTGCGCATCGCTCATAGGCGCTCTCCATCCAGAGGTTGCAAGGGGGTTGCGGCCGTGAGGCTGACAAGCGCGCAATACGCGGGCAGTTGGCCCGGTTCCGACAGGGCAACGGCGGACGGCTGCTGAAGCAGCCACACGGCGTCGGTCTGTGGAGGGTTGACCACTGGCGTATCGCTGAGGTTCAGGTCAATTCGCAGCTCACTGCCATCGCCTAGGCGCCAGCGCGCGCTGACCGCGCCACGGCCGAGCATGTGCGCGCCGAGGGCCTGGGTGCCGGACAGATTGGGAATGATGTATTGGTGGCGCAATTGCAGCAGTTGCCGGTACAGCGCGAGGGTTTCCTGCTGTTTCTCAGTGCCGCTGCCAATCAGGCGAGGCTGCGAGGCGTGGAAGGTCTGTTCGGCATTCGGATCGGGAATCTTTTCGCGCTTGTGCGGATCGGTGAACGCGCTGAACGCCGCGAACTCATTGCGCCGACCTTCGCGTACCAGGTCGGCCAGTTCACCGTGGTGGCTGGTGAAGAACAGAAACGGTTGCTCGGCGGCGTACTCGTCGCCCATGAACATCAGTGGAATCATCGGCGACAACAGCAACAGCACGGTGGCGGCATGCAGTGCCCGTGGATCGGCCAATTGGTGCAAGCGCTCGCCGAAGGCCCGGTTACCGATCTGGTCGTGGTTCTGCAGGAACAGCACGAAAGCGGTCGAGGGCAGGTGTTCGCTGGGTTCACCGCGCGGTTCGCCGTGGCGAGTGATGTGGCCCTGAAACACGAAGCCCTGACTCAGACAACGGGTCAGTTGTTCGGTGGGCTGCAGCGCATAGTCAGCGTAATAGGCGTCGGTTTCGCCGGTCAGCAGCACGTGCAAGGCGTTGTGGCCGTCGTCGTTCCACTGCGCGTCGTAATCCTCTTCAAGCAGGCTCGACTGGTTGAGCTCGTTTTCCACGGTCAGCCAGACATGGCGCGTTGGATCGACCTGCTGCCGAATACGCTGCGCCAGTTCGGGCAGGAAATCCGGGCTTTCGATCGCGTGCACCGCGTCCAGGCGCAACCCGTCGAAGCGGTATTCGAGCAGCCACATCAGCGCGTTTTCGATGAAAAAATCCCGCACTTCACGGCGGCGGAAGTCGATCGCCGCGCCCCAGGGCGTGTACTTGTCTTCGCGGAAGAAGCCTTTGGCGTAGCGTCCGAGATAATTGCCGTCGGGGCCGAAGTGGTTGTAGACCACGTCGAGAATCACCGCCAGACCATGGCCGTGGGCGCTGTCGATCAGGTGCTTGAGTTGTTCCGGGGTGCCATAGGAGGCTTGCGGGGCGTAGGGCAGCACGCCGTCGTAGCCCCAGTTGCGCGTGCCGGGGAACTGCGCGAGCGGCATCAGTTCGATCGCGGTGATGCCCAGTTCGGCGAGGCGCGCCAAGTGCTGCTCGACTTCGGCAAAGCCGCCGAGTGCGCCGACGTGCAACTCGTAAATCACCGCTTCGCTCCACGGCCGGCCATGCCAGGTGGTGTTTCGCCACTGGTAGGCCAGCGGATCGACCACCACGCTGTGGCGGTCAAGGTCGCCATCCTGAGCGCGGGAGGCCGGATCGGGCACCTCCAGTTCACCATCGATGTTGAAGCGGTAGCGGGTGCCCGCCGGGCACCGGGTCTTGATCACGAACCAGCCATCGGCCTGCGGTAACATCGGCAAGGACTGACCGTCTTCAAGTTCGACACTGACGTAAAACGCATCCGGTGCCCACAGCGCAAACTGAGTGTGTTCGGCGTCCTGCATGATCGCGCCGTGGGGCCAGTTTTCTTGGGTCCGTAACGGCATTATGAAAAGCTCCCTGAGTTATTTGTGGCCGGCTTTACCCAGCGCCTTGGCGACCAGTTGTTCGTAGAGTTCGGCATACGGTTCGACCGCTTTGCACCAGTTGAACGGCGCGGCCATCGCTCGGCAGCGCATGGCATTGAGCAGTTCGGGGAAGGCGAATACCTTGAACGCGCGGCTCAGGGCTTCGCGGTAACTCTCGACAGTGGATTCGTCGAAGAGAAACCCGGTGACGCCGTTTTCGATGGTGTCGGCCAGGCCGCCGGTATTGCGCGCCACCGGCAACGAGCCGAAGCGCTGGGCGTACATCTGGCTCAGGCCGCAGGGTTCATAACGCGACGGCATCAGCAGGAAATCGCTGCCGGCAAACATGCGCCGGGCGTCGGTTTCATTGAAGCCGATGCGTACACCGATCTGCCCGGGAAAGCGCAGCGCCAGTTCACGCATGGCCTGTTCTTCTTCCGGCTCGCCACGGCCGATGATTGCGATCTGGCCACCGTTCTGCACGATGTATTCGGAGACGGCTTCAGTCAGGTCCAGACCTTTCTGATAAACCAGACGCGAGACCACGGCGAACAGCGGGCCGCTGGAATCTTTCAAGCCAAACAGTTCACGCACATGGGCGGCGTTGACCGCTTTGCCTTCCCAGTCGCCGATGGCGAACGGCGCGAACAGGTGTGGATCGGTGGCGGCGTCCCAGCTCTCGTCGATGCCGTTGGGGATGCCGCTGAGCAAGCCTTGCTGGGTCTTGGCGGCGAGAAAACCGTCGAGACCACAGCCGAAATCCGGGGTGGTGATTTCCTGCGCATACGTCGCGCTGACCGTGGTGATGTGGCTCGAATAGGCCATGCCGGCCTTGAGGAACGACATCTTGCCGTAGAACTCCATGCCTTCCTGTTGCAGGGCATGGGTCGGAATGCCGAGCTCCGGGCACGAGCCGAGGCTGGTCACACCTTGATAGGCCAGGTTATGAATGGTGAACAGGGTCGGCGTGCGCTGCCCGCGCCAGTGCATATAAGCAGGGGCCAGACCGGCGGGCCAGTCATGAGCGTGCACCAGATCCGGGCACCAGTGAATTTGTGCGAGGTTGGCGGCGATGTCGGCAGCGGCCAGGCCCAGGCGGGCGAAACGAATATGGTTGTCCGGCCAGTCGCGACCGTTGTTGGCACCGTACGGCGAGCCTTCACGCTCATAGAGTTCAGGGCAGATCAGGACGTAGATCACCAGCCCGTCCGGCATGTCCATGCGGCCGATCTTGCACGGAGGCAATGCGGCATGGCCGCCAAGTTCGCCGATGATATGGATCGGGTTTTCGCTGTGCATCACCTGCGGGTAACCGGGGATCAACACGCGCACATCGTGCAGGTGCGCCATGGCGCGGGGCAGGGCGGCGGAGACGTCGCCCAGACCACCGGTCTTCACCAGATCGGCGATTTCCGAGGTCACGAACAACACTTTCTTCTTGTTGGGATTCTGGCTGGCGACCGGCGTCAGCGTTTTGGTGCCCGGGACGTTGATCGACCGGCTGCCGGGAAGACTCAATGTGCTCGCTTCGCCTGATGACTGCTGAGCACGCTCTCCCTGAATATCCAATGCCGCACTGATCATGTGAATCTCCCGTGTCGTTGATCTGTTTCTTGTCTGGAACAAGCCATATCCATGGCCAAATCCTGTGGCCGGGCGCAAACGCGCCACGCATCGGTGAGCAAACGCTACCCAACACGCGCAAGCAGAATGGGTGAAATGGCCGTTGCAAGGATTACACCAGTCGCGTTGCCCCTGCCTTTCTGATGACCCGTCGCTTCACGCAAAAGTTTCGACTTTTTTTGCGTGCGGTGACCGACTGGTCTGACCCCGCGAAAATCAGTCTAGGCCAGATCCTAGAGCGGGCGAGGGCAAATGGGTAAATTGTTCGACAATCGGTTTGCAGGCAGCGAAAGACGTGGTGTGCAAGGCGGAACGCACCGACGAAGTGCAGGTTTTTTTGTCTGGAAGGGCTAAAACGGTGACTGGGTGGTCACGATTGTGTGCTAGCGGGGAGAGTGGGTGCACTGTTGTGGTGCGGGCAGTTTGTTGCTTTGCTGAACGCTGGTGTACCTGGGTGTACCTGTAGGAGCTGCCGAAGGCTCGGGCCGCGACAGGACGATCTTTTGATCTGGTATTTAAGATCAAGATCAAAAGATCGCAGCCTTCGGCAGCTCCTACAGGGTGAGGGTTTAATTCAATACACGAATTGGGTTATCTGCCGCCCAACCCTGGATATCCTCGATCATCTGCGCAAAGAACTGCGCATAGTTCTGCCGGCTGACATATCCCACGTGCGGCGTGGCCAGCACATTGTCCAGTGTGCGCAACGGGTGCAGTGCAGGCAGCGGCTCCTGATCGAATACATCCAGCGCCGCGCCGGCGATCTTCTGTTTCTGCAACGCCTTGATCAGCGCCGCTTCATCGACGATCGGCCCGCGGGCGGTGTTGACCAGCAGTGCGGTGGGTTTCATCCAGTCCAGTGCCTGCTCATCGACCAGCCCGCGACTGCGTTCGCTGAGCACCAGATGCACTGACAGCACATCGGCCTGTTCGAACAGTTGCTGCTTGCTGACCCAGGTCACGCCGGCTGCTTCAGCGCGTTCAGCGGTGAGGTTTTCGCTCCAGGCAATCACGCGCATGCCAAACACCTGACCGAATTGCGCGACCTTCTGGCCGATGCTGCCCAGACCGAGAATGCCCAGGGTCTTGCCGTGCAAATCACCGCCCAGCCCTTGCTGCCAGCCACCGGCGCGCAGGGAGTTGGCTTCGTTCAGCAGATTGCGCGTGGCGGCCATGATCAGCGCCCAGGTCAGTTCCGGCGCCGCGTGTTTGTAGCTGTCGGTGCCGCAGACCTTGATACCGAGGCCAGCGGCGGCCTGCATGTCCAGCGCCGCGTTACGCATGCCGCCGGTGACCAGCAGCTTGAGGTTCGGTAGACGCTGCAACAGGTCCTGATCGAAACGCGTGCGCTCGCGCATCACGCAGATCACCTGGTACTGGCCCAATCGTTCTGCCAGCGTGGCATTGTCCGCCGGGTAGTCATGCACAAACGTCACTTCGCCGATGCTGTCGAGCACCGACCAGTCGACCACGTCCCGTGCCACGTCCTGCCAGTCATCGATCACTGCAATCTGCACCGTCATCAGTCTTACCTCATCAACGAACGGGATTGGGGTTGTTCAGCCAGCCGAGCAAGGCCTGGTGAAACTTCGCCGGTTCTTCCATCTGCGGCGCATGGCCCAGGCCGGGGAATTCCACCAGCGTCGACTGTGGAATCAGCTTGGCGACCTGCTGGCCGAGCACCTCATAGTGGCCGATTTTCGCCTTGACCTCGGGGGACGCGAGATCCTTGCCGATGGCCGTGGTGTCGGACGTGCCGATCAACAGCAGGGTCGGCATCTTCAGGTCCTTGAACTCGTAATACACCGGCTGGGTGAAGATCATGTCGTAGATCAGCGCCGAGTTCCACGCCACCTGGGTTTTGCCCGGGCCGTTGCTCAGGCCGGCGAGCATCTCGACCCAGCGGTCGAATTCGGGTTTCCAGCGTCCGTCGTAATAGGTGTTGCGCTCGTAGTCGCGAATGCCTTGGGCGGTGACTTTCAGTTCGCGCTGATACCACTGATCAACGGTGCGATACGGCACGCCGAGGGCTTTCCAGTCTTCCAGGCCGATCGGGTTGACCAGCGCCAGTTGGTCGACCTGATCCGGGAACAGCAGCGCGTAGCGAGTGGCAAGCATGCCGCCGGTGGAGTGGCCGAGCAGGGTGGCTTTCTGAATGCCGAGGGCCTTGAGCAGCAGTTGGGTGTTGGTCGCCAGTTGCTGGAAGCTGTACTGATAGTGATCGGGTTTGCTGGAGGTGCAGAAGCCGATCTGATCCGGCGCGACGACGCGGTAACCGGCCTCGCTCAAGGCTTTGATCGAACTGTCCCAGGTCGCGGCGCAAAAGTTCTTGCCGTGCATCAGCACCACGGTGCGCCCGTTGGCCTTGCCGTGGGCGGCGACGTCCATGTAGCCCATTTGCAGGGATTTACCCTGAGACTGAAAGGCAAAGTGCTTGAGCGTGTAGGGGTATTGGAAACCTTGCAGCTCCGGGCCATAGGTCTGGCCTTCGGCGGGTGCAGCTTCGGTGGGCGCGGCAGCGTGGGCGAACAGTGGCAGCGCAGCAGTCAGGAACAGGCCGGGCAGCCAGCGGGACAGCGTGACGGACATAAGGGCAAACTCCATGGAAATCGGCCGATGCTGGAACGCCCGGATTAGGGCGACGTTAACCACAGGCAACGCCATGGCCGGAATGTTCAACCGAGCCAGCCCAGGGTGATCATCGCCACCACGGCGTAACGCGCGCCTTTGGCCAATGTGACGATCAGCAGAAAGCGCCCGGGCGGCTCGCGCATGACGCCGGCGATCAGGGTCAGCGGATCGCCGATCACCGGCAGCCAACTCAGTAGCAGCGACCAGTGACCATAGCGCTCGTAGTGTTTGCGCGCGGTGGCCATGTGTTTCGCGCTGACGGGAAACCAACGTCGATCCTGAAAGCGCTCGAGGCCGCGCCCCAGCCACCAGTTGACCAGCGAACCGAGGACGTTGCCCAGCGTCGCCACACCCAGCAGGCCCCAGAGCCAGTAACGGTCGCTGGCGATCAGCCCGACAAGCAGCGCTTCGGATTGCAGCGGCAACAGCGTTGCAGCGCCGAACGCCGCGGCGAACAGCCCGATGTAACCGGCAGCCATCAGTGCGCCGGGTAGTCCGCCACCACGACATCCGTGCCGTCCTTTTTCAGGCCGATCACTTGATAGGCATCGCTCATGCCGTCCATTTCCATGCCCGGCGAACCCATGGGCATGCCCGGTGCGGCGATACCCAGCAGATCGTCGCGTTTGCTCAGCGCCAGCACTTGTTCAGCCGGCACATGGCCTTCGACGAACTTGCCGTTGATCAGCGCTGTGTGGCACGAACCCAGGCGCGGCGGCACGCCGTGCTGCTGCTTGAAGCTGCTCATGTCGGTTTCGACGTGGTCTTCGACTTTGAAACCGTTGGCTTCGAGGTGACTGATCCATTTTTTGCAGCAGCCACAGTTGGCGTCGCGGTGGACTTCGATCGGGATCAGATCGGCGGCCTGGGCCAGGGAGGACAGGAGCAGGGCGCTGAGGGCGGCCAGTCTCAGGGAGGTTCGCATAATGGATTCTCGGCTCGGATGACGATCAATAAAGGAAAGCATTTTGACCGGATTATCCTGCCCGGCATCAACTGAGTGTTTCAAGTTGATACAAGGCAGGCCGGCAGGATGATCATGGATCAAGCCTGACAGCCTGCTGAGCGAGAGATTACAAATCTGTCAGGCAGAATGGAGATGCGCTCTGTGGCGAGGGAGCTTGCTCCCGCTCGGCTGCGCAGCAGTCGCCAATCGGCCAATTTCGGCTTCCTGTTTATTGCGGTGTCAGAGTTGGGGCCGCTTCGCGACCCAGCGGGAGCAAGCTCCCTCGCCACAATAGACTGGTAGGGGAATCACCGGACCTTGAAGCGTCCCATGATCGCGCTCACCCGGTTGTTGGCTTCGAGCAGTTGGCGGGTGTTGAGTTCGCTGGCCTGGCCGCTGTGCACCAGTTCTTCGACCATGTGGCGGATCTGCACCATGCTGCGGTTGATCTCTTCGGTCACTGCACTCTGCTGTTCGGCAGCGGTGGCGATCTGCGTGCTGAGGCTGTTGATGTGGCTGACCGAACCGGCCATTTCATCCAGACCCGAGTTGACCCGCGCCGTGGCGTCGGCGGCGGACTGGCAGCTGGCCTGGGTGTTTTCCATGGCGCTGACCGAGGAACTCACGCCTTGCGTCAGGCGCGTGAGCATCTCGTTGATTTCCGAGGTGCTGGCCTGAGTGCGGGCGGCGAGGGCGCGGACTTCGTCGGCGACCACGGCAAAGCCGCGACCCTGTTCACCGGCCCGAGCGGCTTCGATGGCGGCATTGAGCGCCAGCAGGTTGGTCTGCCCGGCAATTGCACCGATCACCCCGAGAATCTCGGTGATGCGTTGTGCGTCCTGCTGCATGTTCTCGACTTTTTTGGTGGCGCTGGCCACTTCGTCGATCAAGGCCACCACGCTGTCGGTCGCTTCACCGACCACCACCCGCGAGCGGTCGGCGTTTTCGTTGGCGCGCTGGGTGAACGCCGCGGTTTCAGCGGCGTTCTGCGCAACGCTTTCGGCTGTCGAACTCATTTCGGTGATGGCGGTAACGGTCTGATCGGTTTCCGAAGCGTGGCGCAGGAGAATCTGGCTGGTGTTGGCCGACGTGCGCTGCAAGTCATCGAGGCTCGAAGCCATGGCGCCGGTCGCCTGGGTGACTTCACCGATCATGTTCTGCAGGTAGGCGATAAAGGTGTTGACCGAGTGGCCGATGGCACCCAGCTCGTCTTCGGCGCGGATGGTGATGCGCCGGGTCAGATCGGCATCGCCGCTGGACAGCAAGTCGATGTTGGCTTTCAGCGCTTTCATCCGCGAAACCAGTTGGCGAATCGCATACACCTGCAACAGCACCAGCAGGATCACCAGCGGAATCTGCAACAGGCTCAGGCTGCTGAGGACGTCGTCACGCTGGGCGGTGAGCATTTTCGTTGGCAGAGCGGTGGCAAGAAACCACGGCGTGCCTTCGATCGGGCGCATGAAGAAAGTGCTGGCTTCGCCGTTGTTGTTGAACTCGACGCGTTGCGCCTGATCACGGTTCTGCAGCCCGGCCTTGACCTGACTGGCGAAGGTCGAGCCGGCGGCCAGCTCGCTGATGTTCTTCAGCACGATCGGGCCGCTGATGCGCGAGCTGTTGCTGATGATCTTGCCGTCGGCCTCGACGATCAGCATTTCAGCGTTGAGGTCTTTTTCCTTGCGCGCCACCAGATCGTTGAAGAAACCCAGCGTCACGTCGATGGTCGACACGCCCCAGGCCGCACCGTTTTTCTGGATCGCCATGGCGCAGTTGGTGCGCGGCTCGGCACTGGCGTCGTCTTTATAGGCGGCAGCCCAGGCGCACTGGCCGCGTGGGGTCTGCATACCCCCCTTGTACCAGCTCTGGTCGTAATAGTTGGGTGCCGCGTCGCTGTTCCAGAAGGTATTCACCGCCAGTTTGCCCGAGGCGTCGCGGTGCCAGAAGGTGCTGAACTTGTTGCGCCCGGCCTCACGCTGACCCGGCAGTGGCCAGATCCCCCCACCGAAGACTTTCAGCTCGCCGTACTGATCCACCAATCCCGGCAATACCGTGTCGATGGCCGCGCTGTCGAGCAGCGGAATGGTCTGGGTGATGCTGCGCTGCTGCGCCTGGACTTTGTTCAGTTCGCCCTGAATCTGTTCGGCGACTTCGGCAATCCGGTTGAGCACCACCTGTTCTTCGGTATGCCGCAGCTTGGGCGCGACCAATTGGCTGATACCGACCACGGTCAGCACCGACAGCAGCAGGATGAACAGAACCAGAAATAACGTGTAGCGAGCCTGAATGGTGCGGAATGCGGGCATGGATACCGGTCCTTGAGCTGCGATTCTTATTGTGGGGTCGAGGGAAAAACTGCGGGGTCACTCCAGCGTATCGTCGGTGAACGGCGAAGCTTTAGGTACTTTCGTGCAAGAAAACGTTGGGCTGACAGAGGGGGCGTATCGACCTCGATACAAATGAGTTGAACACCTCGTCAAGCGGCGTAAAAAATTATCGCCAGCCATCGTCAAACTGCCATGAAACCGCGAGACAGTCAGCTTCTGAGGGTTTGTATCGAGAATGTACAGAAATTGTAAGCGACTGCACTAAAAGGGTTGGTGCCATCACTGGGCCGGTAGATACTTCGCGGCATTCGAGTAGTCCAGCAAGGACATTTCATGGTTATTTCACAGGGAGTCTTCTCATGACGATCGGCATTGTCGGCGGCTGGGAGAGCAAGGCAGGGGTGCTGGTTCGTAATACGGGCGCGAAAAAGCAGGTGAGTCAGAGCGTCAAGGTGCAGCAGATGCTGACCATGGTCGGCAATGATCCGAACGCGATCAACACCGCGGAAATGGACAAGCAGGGCCTGCGCAAGAACATCAAGGGCTTCGATCCGTCGAACACCTCGGTAAAGCAACTGGGCAATCTGAGCGTTTTCCTGCGCAGCCGCGGACTGATCTCCGAGATCACCTCGTTCACTCTGCTCAATGCCGGCGACAAGTTCGACCGCTTCGGCGTGACCAAAGACGTTGATGCCAAATTCAATGCGCTTGAGTATTTCGCGACCCAGCTCGACGCGATCCAGAACAATGGCCTCAATGGCAATGCCTACGGCAAGAACCTGATCCCTGAATACAAAAAGGCGATCTACGTGCTGCAGAACCTGAAAACCTACGGTGAAGGCAACGCGCCGAAGCCGGTGGACCAAGGCGTCAAAGCCAAGGCCTGAGCCCGTCACCCACGGCCCACCCATTGATTGGGTGGGCCGTTTTCGTTTTTAGTCCTGATACCGTTCGCCGGCCTGCTGCGCCTGATCCTGCAGATGCTGCATGTGTGGACAGTGCAGGCTCAGCGTGGAGGTCTGGTAGCCACGATGAAACAGTGCCAGCCAGCCGTTGCTGTAGTCATCGGGGACAACCCCGGTGAAAGCGAAACCGGCATCGGCAAGTTTGTGCAGCGCGCTGGAAAACCCTTGGGCGAGTCTGAGTCTGATCGAAATCAGCCAGTGCGCCGGCAGTTGTCCCAACTGGTTGAGCAGGTTGTCATCGAGGGCCTTGAGCAGCAGGTCATAGCGCCCTGATACGTGATCGAAGCGGATCTTCGGGCCTTTCCATGGCACGGTATTGTCGGTGGTACCAAACACCGCCTCCAGACGCGACATCAGCTCGCGGCAATCCTGCGGCCAGGCGAGTGCCGGCAGCGGGCGCTGATGACCGTCGATGCTGCAGTGACCCACAACAATCGTTTCCCGCCCTGTTCCATCGAACGGCGAAGGCGCGTAATCGGGCAACAGACCACAGCTGTGAAACCCCAGACCGGCGGCCATGCGCTGCGTATACGGGTGGTGCGTGACCTGTTTGATCGTCACGCCTCGGCAATCCAGCGCCTGGGCATGAATCAGCAGCTGCTGGCCCAACTGGGTGGCGATGTTTTGCCCGCGGGCTTCCGGGTGTACCACGGTCAGTGCCAGCTCTGCCAGTGCGGTTCGGCCAGATTGGCGAAACAACGTGGCGTGCCCGTAGATATGCTCGTTTACCACTGCCACCAGCGAGTGCCAGCGACCGTCACTGTGGTTCTGGCTGATCATCCAGGGCAGATACACGTGGGGTTGAGGATAATGAACACCGTAGATTTCTTCGAACAGGCGGCTGACTGCCGGCGCATCGGCGACGCGATAGCGGCGGATGATTGTCGTGTCCATCACGCTTGTCCCTGCTGCGGATGCTCGTAAACCCGTCGATCCACGACCCGCTGATGTTTGCCGGAGCGTGGATGACAGGTCAGTTCATCGTTCGCACAGGCGATCACGTTCAGCTCCAGCAATTGATCGAGCTGCAGCTTCTCGATCAGCGGGTATTGGTCGATCAGCGCACGGCGCAGGGTCGAGCTTGCCTGGCTGATGTCAGGTGTTCGCGTGCAGGGTACCCACTTGAGGCTCAGCAGATCTTTGCTTGCTCGCTGTTCGATGAGCAGTTGCCAGTCATCGCTGGTGGCGATCTTGCGCACCAGCTCGCCGATGTCACCGGTATCCAGACTCAACACGCTCACCCGCACGCGCTGGCTGTTCATGCTGCGGCCCATCAGGGCGAACTTGCGCATCGGCGTCCCCGGCGGTTCACGCCAGCAGGCGAGGTCGCCGACCGGGTAGCGGATCACCGGCATCAGGCGCCGGGTGAGGTTGGTCAGAACCAGTCTGCCATTACGGTTGCACTCTTCGATGATCTCACCGCTCACCTCATCGATGATCTCCAGCACGCTGTGCCGCTCCAGCATCCGGTGTTCGCCCAGGGCGCAATCGCGGGTGCTGACGCCGATCAGTCCGGCATCGACGCTGGCGTAGCCGATAGAGGCAATGCGTGCGTTCGGGAACACCCGCTGGAGCGTTTGCAGCTGGGCGGCAAACAGGCTCTCGCCGCCGTAGAGCAGGGTTTCGACGCCCTCCAGGATCCGTGACTGGCGCTCAAGCCAGGCGGCGAATTTGAGCATTTGCGCCGGCAGACCGGCCAACACATTGATCCGATACGCAACGATCGACTCGGCCAGTACGGTGCTGTCGACGGCCCCGGTGAAGGGAAATTCGCTGACGGGGGTCTGGACATGTGCCAGCGCGTCGTGGAGAAAAATGAAGCTGGCATACAGGTCGCCGACGAAGAACAGATTGGCGACCCGGTCGCCGGGATTCAGTTGCGCCGTGAGGTGGCTGCCGAAATCGCGCACCAGGGTGTGCCATTCTGTGCGGGTGAACAGCGAGAGTTTTCCAGAGCCAGTGGTGCCCCCGGTCTTGAAGACCATCGCGTCTTCCAGCGGGCCTGACAACACTGGCCATCGGTGCGGATTCTGACTGTCACGCCAGTATTGTTCAGGGTCGATCAGTGGCAGTTCGGTCAAAGCGCTGATGGGGGCCGCGACATTTTTGAAGTGTTCGCGGCAATAGGCCGAATGTTGGCGGGTGTAACCGAGCAAATCGTTCAATTCAATGAGCGTGTTCATGATTTTTTCTTGTATGAATGGCGATGGGCCGCGTGCAGGTAGCTGCTGTCAGCGGCGCGTATCAATCAGTAGGGGCGTCTTGCCGCTGTGCCGGTTTCGGGCGAACTGCTCGACGGCACAATGCTCGACATCCAGCGTGAGCAAACCGGTCTGCACCAGCGTGATCAGCGTCGAATAATTCTGCAGTCGTCGGTGGGCTTCGGCCGGTTCCAGAGGACAGCGCAGTCGCATGCGTTCCAGGCCGTCAGGGCCGTGATCGAGGACTAGCTGAAACGGCGCTTGCAGGTGCTGCGCCAGCGTCGCCAGTGAAATGAAATCGGTGCCGATGCGCAGCAGCTTGCCGTGGCGTTGCAGCAGTTCGAAGCGCGGCGACGTCAGGCCGCAGGCACACGGGCCGGGGAGCCAGCGTCCGCTGTCGCCGATGTCATAGCGCTGCACGGACTGGCCCTGGCGTGCGCGAGTGGTCACCAGCAGTCGACCGGGCTCGCCGTCACTGACCGGCGTGTCCTGAGCGAAATCGACGATCTGCAGATGCTGGATCTCGCTCATCAGGTGAAAGACGCCATCAGGCGTGGCATGGCACGCATGACCAATGGGACCGGCGTCGACGCTGCCGTAAATCGCCGAACGGATCAGGCTCACGCCGCAGCTGTGCAGCAGCTCGCGGGTGGGTTGACTGAGGTGTTCGCCGCCGAGAAAAACTTTTTCGATGCCGCCATAGCGCCGCAGCGTTTGCTGTTCGTTGAGAAACAACCGATGCAGGGTGGCGGGCATCCCGATCAACACGCTGATCTGCTGTTGCTCGATCATCTGCGCGATTTCCCGGTAATCGTCATCTGCCGGCGCGCCCATTGGCCAGTGCCGGGCCTGCAGTTGCTCCAGCACCTTGGCAAAACTGGAGAAGCCGCCGTATAGCCCGCCGCTGAAGAACAGATTCATCACACGATCCCGCGCCGGTTCCAGGCCGGCCGCCAGCAAGCCATCGGCGGCCGCCTGCATCTGGCGCTGGAAATCGTGGTAACTGAAACCCGAAAGCGCCGGCGTGCCGCTGCTGCCGCCGGAGCGAAAATACAGCTGCGCCTGCGGGTGCGGCGGTCGATCAATGAAGGCTGTCTTGTCCATGATCGGCACACCGGCCAGCGCGGGTGGCGATGGCTGGCGATCCAGCGTGGCGTGGCGCGCCAGTGAATTCGGCGTCAGGCTGACCGACACTCGACGGCTCAGGCGCTGCAAGGCATAGACGCCGTCATGGGGTTCGCCGTCGTAGCCATCGTGAATGGCGTCGAGCGGGGCAATACGGGTGACACCGGCGGCGATCAGGGTTTGCGTCAGTTCGGTGATCTGCGCCTCAGGGCACAACAAGGCACAGCTTTGCAGGACGTTGCGCCAAGGCAGCAACGTAGCGCTGAGCAGCTCGCGGGGCAGGGGCTTGAGCAGCAGGCTGCGAAACAGCGCCGACGGTTCGAGCTGGCGATCATGGCTCCAGATCACGCGCCAGCCCGGCGCGCTCCAGACCCGACCGGTCTTCCCGGAAAAGCTCTGGGCCAGCTGCGCCATTGCCGTGCAGGTGGTGATTTGCGAAGCCTCTTCAAGCGTGGGTGTGAGGGCCGGCCATCGCCCGGCGCGGCGTTCGAACGCGGTGGCCAGTTGAGCGCCAATCTCGCTCAGCACGGCGGCATCATCACTGTCCACCAGCAGCCATTGCGGGCTGGAGCAGGCTTGCTGATCGAGGCGGCAGACTTCATCGACGATGGCATCGAGCACGGCGGGGCAGACCGCATCCGGGGTCAGATAGGCGAAGCTGATGCGATGCCCCCAGTCGATCCAGCGACATCCTGGCGGCACGTGTTGGCGAATGGCGTGCAGCGCGGTTTCGCCACCCCACGCCGCGACACCGTTGGCGTGTCTGCACAGTTGGCCGATTTGTCCGGTGCTCGCCGGCAGGACTGCGACATAACCCTTGAGTTGACCGCTCGGATCGCACGCGAGCAACGCCTGGAGCAATCGCGCGGTGAGGCCGCCGTCGCTGCTGCTGGGGCGCAGCCAGTTGACGTTGCCGCTCAGCAGACTCTCGATCACCGCACAAAACGCCAGCAGTGGCGCGTTCGCGGGTGTGATGTGTACCACCAGGCCCAATGGGCTCCAGCGCTCAAAGCGTGACTGGCGATAGTCGATGCGCCGCAGCGAATCAGGTTGCAGGCCGAGCTCGCGATCAAGCTTGGCTTGCAGCGCGGCAGGCTGGCAGAAATCGATCAGCGCCTGGCGTTGCCCGGCATCAAGCGGCAGGCCCGATGCGTGCTGTTGCAGGTGGGTGGCGAAGGCTTCGGCGGCTGCAAGCAGCGTGGCGGTTTCAAGTGGCGTCTGCAGATGTTGTGGCAACTCCACGTGAAGTTGCTGCAAGGCGCTGTCGAGGTCGCACTCGGTGTGCAGTTGTCCGTTGATCAAGTACATATCAGTGCCTCCCCAGCAGTTCGGAGGCAGCCATGGCGCAGCTCCTCGCGGCGGCGGTGCCGGCGCGGCCATGCAGTTGGAACCAGTCGCTTGCCAGGCCGCAGTCGCAACTGGCGGCGGGATGCAGCGTGGCGAGGTCACTCATGACCACCGCATGCGCCGGACTGGAGGAAATGTAGGGCGAAACCAGATTCAGCAGTCCGCATTGCCCATAGGGCAGGACCGAAAAGTCCACGGCGCTGCGCACGTAGACTTTCGAATAGACCGGCACATGAAAGCGGTGGTGGGCACACTCGATGTAAGGCACCGCGTGCTCGACGGCGCCATAACCATCGCGACAGTCCCGGGTACTGATGCCCAGTTGCTGCTGGATCCGCGCGTACAGCTGCTGCTTGGGGACTTCTTCGGAGGTGCGGGTTTTCCAGCCGCCGCCGAAAAATGCCAATGATCCTGCTGGCAGCTGCACATCCTGCACAGCCGTGGCGCGCATGCGTTGCAGGGTTTCCCAGAGAAACGCCGGGAAGCCGAAAATACGCACCGGCAGACCTTCTTCGGCAAACGCCTGCAGAGCCGCGATGACCCCGAACAGATCGAACTGGTGGCTGTCTCCATTGCGTCGCAAGGCGTAAACCACCCGGTTGGCGGGGGCAAAGCCGCAAAGGAACTGATCGGTAAAGGACGTGCCCAGGGTATTGCACGGCTCAGGTTCGTAGCTCAGCAGCAGATAGTTGCAAGGCGTATGCGGTGTGATCCAGCCGTACTGTGCGAATATCCGCTCGACCATGTACTGCGCTGCGCCGAGGCTGCGCGCGTCATACCGCATGCGGCTCTTCTGCCCGCTGGTGCCGGAGGAAGTCAGCTCCAGAGCGTCCTCGCCCGTCGGGCTGAGCAGCAAATGTTGCTTGAAGAAATTGGCGAAAATCGGTGGCAGTTGCGACCAGTCGTCCAGCGTGTCGAGATCATCGACATCGACCGAGTGGGCCTTCAGCCAATGGCCGTAACCGGGCGTATGGCGAGCGTGGAACCGGGTGATTTCGCTCATGGCCTGATTGAACAGCCCCGCGGGTACGGAGTCCGGGCAATAGGGTTGCGGCAATGCGCAGAGCGCATCGCCATGGGGAAATAAATTCATCGAATATCCTTATTGATGTACGTTGGACGCGGCGGGTGCCGCAGGGTTGTGGCGCAGAATGCGGTAGAGCAGGGGCAGGCACAGCAGGCCGCCGAGGGCTGCCAACAGGCAGAAGGATTTCAGGTTGTCGCTGCCACCAACGGTAGCGATGAGCGAGCCGCCGAGGCCCATCACGGCAATCGACAGCATGCCAATCATGGCCGAGACCAGACCTTTGCCATCGGGGCTGGAGAACAGCGCCAGCCGGTACAACGCAGCGTTGCTCATGCCCAGTCCCAGCGCATAGAGGGACAGTCCGCCGACGGCCATTACCAGTGCCGCCGAACTCAGGGCCGCGCCGATCAGCATCAGCAGTCCGAGACAGAACGGCCACAGAGCCAAGCCAATCACCCGGACCAGTGTGTGTCTGGCGAGCAATCGGTCCAGCAGCAGATTGCCGACGATCACCGCCGAGAACACCGGGATCTGCCACACGCCGTACGCCAGTGCAGACAGCTCCAGGCGCTGCATGAGCAATACCGGCGCCAGTCCGATCCAGGCAATCAGTGGCAGGCTCATCAGGCCCAGCGCCACGCTGCAGCCGACGAATCGGCGATTGCGCAGCAGTGTGAGGTAGCCCCGGCCGACTTGCATGAGCGAAAACGCCGCCGGGGCCTGCTGCTGGCCGTCGCGGCGCGTGACGCCTATCGTTTCCGGCATCCAGGCCAGCAGACCGAGCCAGACCACGGCACTGGCCAGCCCCAGACCCAGAAACATCTGCCGCCAGCTCAGCCATTCCAGCAGCAGGCTGCCGAGCAACGGTCCAAGCAGCGGCGACAGCAGCGCGACATTGCCGAGCAACGCCATGAGCCGCACCGCATCGGCCTCGCAGAACACTTCCTGCAACGCCGGATAGCTGACGGCAACGACGAACCCCAGACCCATGCCCTGAATCAGGCGCATTGCGTTGAAGGCCTCAATGCGCTGCGTCATCACCGCCGCGCTGCACGCCAGACCAAACAGCGCACAGCCGAGCAACAGCAGCCGGCGTCTGCCGTAGCGATCCGAGAGCGGGCCGATCAACCACTGCAGACACACGCCACCCAGCAGATACAGATTGAAGGCATTGGGAACGTGGCGGGCATCGGCGTTGAACTCGCCGGTCACCGTCAACATGGCCGGCATGATCATGTCGCTGGCCATGTAGGTGAGCAGTTCAAAAGCGGTAATGGCCAGGCAGAATCCAATAGTCTGCACGGGCGTCATTACGATCAAGGTTCTCTGCATAAACATCCCTGTTTCAGTGAGCGAGAAAGTTCACAGAGACTAGGGGCAGAGCTGTTGCAGCATCCAATGCTTTGCTGCGACATGAAATTTCAAATACTTACAGCGTATTTAAGTGAATCGACCTGCGCATTGAACAGTCATGATCGAGGGTCGCGCGCAGCCAAAAAAATGCCCGCTGGCGGGCGGGCATGGTTTGCTCTGAGATGATTTTTACAGCGTCTCTTCCTGTGTTTTCAGACACACCGGAAGGCGAACAATCCTGTTCTAACGATGGTAATAACCGGGGCCTTCCTGATAACGATGGTGGTCGTCATGCCAGCCGCCGTGGGGGAAAATGATGCAGCCGCTCAAGGTCAGAACGGCAAGGACAGGAATCAGCCAGGTGATTCGACGGAACATTTCAAGGATCCTCATGGTTACGCCGGCATGAAGCCAAAACTCTTCATCGGCTGTAACATGAGACCGCGTTCAGCCACGCCCATCCCCGCAACACGGTATGTGCATGGCATGCAATCGGATACAAACCGGATACATTTGAAAGTTTCAGGAACCCGCAATGACCCAGAAGCAACGCTTGAAATACTCGATCCTGATCGCCCTGTCGGTGCTGGCGATCATGCTCGGCCTGTCCTGGCTGCAAAATGCCGGGATGATCAGTCAGAAGATGTTCCAGTACATCGCCATGGGTGTGGCGGTGGTCGTGGTGGTGATCAACGGGGTGATGCGCCGCAAGGTCAAACCCTGACGGCGATCGCGGGACGCTTCAATCGTGATTGAGCACGGCAGCAGCCTGTGGATGCAGGCTGTAACTCTTGTCCGGGTTGAAGGTGACCACACCTTCGGCACACAGACGCTTCAACACTTCGCGCACGCTGAGAAAGGACAACGGAATATCCAGGTCCAGCAACTGGCTGTGCACACCGCGCACGCCCAGGCGTCGATCGCTTTGCGCGGCGACCAGCAGGGCGTCGATGACTTTCAGGCGAATCAGGCTGGTGCGCAGGCCGAAGCTTTTCAGCAGCAGGCGAATGCGCTCATTACCCAGGCGTTCGGGGCTGGGGGCGAAACTGCTCGCGCGGGAACTCATGGCAGCTCCTTGTGACGCCTGGCTACCGTCCGTTGGTAGTTGCGAGTTGTACATGGGGTTACTCCTTTTCAGAGCCCGATCAGGAAACGTTTTGACTGCTCTCAGTAAACAAGACGTTTCAGCACGACAAATCATGAAAGGAAATATGTAGAAATTTTGTCGGTTATTCGTTGTTTTCCCGTAATCAGCGGATTGCACCCTCGTCAATCGGGCTAAATTTTTTTTCCCGCATTCGTTTCCTGAACAGCCGTCTTGCGCCCAGGCGCATGAATCAATTTCAGAGCGGATCCGGCGCAAGCGCCGATCCTTGTCTTGTCGTTCAGGAGCGAGTGTGATTATTTCCCGACAGTTAACCGGACTGGCCCTCGCCGGTGCGTTTCTCGGACTCAGTCTGTCCGCCCATGCCTTCAGTCCCGCAGCACAGGCCAGTGCCGATATCCGTCGCACCTCCTTTGGTGTGCCGCACATCCGCGCCGAGAACGAGCGCGGTCTGGGTTTCGGCATCGGTTACGCCTACGCGCAGGACAACCTGTGTCTGCTGGCCAACGAGATCGTCACGGTCAATGGCCAGCGCTCGCGCTATTTCGGGCCGGAGCAGTTCACTGTCGAACAGCGCGAGAATCGCGTCAGCGATCTGTTCTTCACCTGGCTCAACACTCCCGAAGCAGTGAAAGCCTTCTGGGACGCGCAACCGGCGCAGGTGCACGATCTGGTGGAAGGTTACGCAGCGGGTTACAACCGCTATCTGGCCGAGCGCCGCCAGCAGGGGCTGCCGCAACAGTGTCAGGGTGAGTGGGTGCGTGATATCGCCGCCGAGGATCTGGTGAAACTCACTCGACGCCTGCTGGTCGAGGGCGGTGTCGGGCAGTTCGCCGAAGCCCTGGCAGGCGCGACGCCGCCGCAGGCCACGGCGCAGCTCGGCAGCAATGCGCAGGCCTATCAGTTGGCGGATGCGCGCCTGCAGCGCTTCGCCCTGGATCGCGGCAGCAACGCCGTGGCGGTCGGCAGCGAACGCTCGTTCAACGGACGCGGCATGCTGCTGGCCAACCCGCATTTCCCGTGGGTCGGCGGCATGCGCTTTTACCAGATGCACCTGACCATTCCGGGCAAACTCGACGTCATGGGCGCAGCCTTGCCGGGGTTGCCGATGATCAACATCGGTTTCAATCAGCACCTGGCCTGGACCCACACCGTGGATTCATCCAAACACTTCACCCTGTATCGCCTGCAACTCGATCCGAAAGACGCGACCCGCTACCTGCTCGACGGTAAATCGCTGCCGCTGAACAAGCAGACGGTCACCGTGCAGGTCAAACAGGCGGATGGCCAAGTGGTGCCGGTTTCGCGCGATGTCTACAGCTCGCAGTTCGGTCCGATCGTGCAATGGCCGGGCAAACTCGACTGGGATCATCAGTACGCCTACAGCCTGCGCGACGCCAACCTGGACAATGACCGCGTGCTGACGCAGTGGTACGCGATGAACCAGGCGTCGAGCCTCAAGGATCTGCAGGATTCGGTGCACAAGATTCAGGGCATCCCTTGGGTCAACACCTTGGCTGTGGATGACAAGGGACAGACGCTGTACATGAACCTGTCGGTGGTGCCGAACGTCAGCGCCGACAAACTGGCCAAATGCAGCGACCCGCGCATCGGCTTGCAGATGATCGTGCTCGACGGTTCCAACAGCGCGTGCGCCTGGGACATCGATCCGCAAGCTGCGCAGAAGGGCATCTATGCCGCCAGCCAGCTGCCGCAACTGTTGCGCAAGGACTTCGTCCAGCACTCCAACGATTCAGCGTGGCTGGCAAACCCGGCACAACCGCTGACCGGGTTCTCGCCGCTGATCAGTCAGGACGGCCAGCCGTTGGGCCTGCGATCACGATTTGCGCTGGAGCGCCTGAACACACTCGGCAAAAAAGGGCCGCTGGCGATGAAGGATCTGCAACAGATGGTGATGGACGACAACGTCTATCTGGCGACTCAGGTGCTGCCCGATCTGTTGAAGTTTTGCGCAGGGGATCTGGGTGCGGACGCGGCCGCGTTGAAGCCGGTTTGCGCCAGCCTCAAGGGTTGGGACGGTCGGGCGAATCTGGATTCGGGCATTGGCCTGGTGCATTTCCAGAACATCATGCAGGCATTGCAACAGGCGCCGGATGTCTGGCGCGTACCGTTCGATTCAAAAGACCCGCAACACACGCCACGTGGTCTGGCGATCGAGCAACCGGCGGTGAGCAAGGCACTGCGTGAAGCGCTGCTCGCGTCGGCCGCCACGGCACAGAAAATGGGCCTCAAACCTGAAACCCGCTGGGGCGATATTCAGGTGGTGAGCAGCGGCGCTCGACAAACTGCGATTCACGGCGGCCCGGGAGCGCTGGGGATCTACAACGCGATCCAGAGTGTGCCGCGTGAAGACGGCAAACTCGAAGTGGTCAGCGGCACCAGCTATCTGCAAGTGGTGACCTTCGACGACAAAGGCCCGCACGCTCAAGGGCTGCTGGCGTTCTCGCTGTCGAGTGACCCGGAGTCGAAATACTCTCGCGATCAGACCGAGGCTTTTTCGAAAAAACAGTGGAGTGTGCTGCCGTTCACTGAGCAGCAGATCGCAGCTGATCCGCAGTATCAGCTGCAAACCGTTCGCGAGGTGGCGGGCAAGAGCGCCGAGGTGGTTGCGCAGTAAGTCAGCCTGAACGAAAAAGCCGCTGCTCCCTGAACGGGGACAGCGGCTTTTTTTTGCTTGTGTGTCTCAACTCTTCGGTGGCTGCCGCGGCATCGAGTTGATCACCGGATCACCCTCGGTATTGCGCGTCAGGTAGACCGGCAGCACCTTGGGCAGGGTGTTGACGAGGCCGCCGAGTTCTTTGATGTTGTAGACGCCGCCGACGCGGATCGTGCCGGTGTTGGCGTCGGCCAGTTTCAGCGGTTTGCTCAGGTAGCGATTGATCAGCGGCAAGGCGTCGTTGAGTGCCAGGTTGTCGAGCACCAGTTTGCCGTTGCGCCAGGCCAGGGCGTTGTCGTTGGCGTAGGTCTGGCTGATCTGCGGCATGTAGTCGCCATGCCGGTACTGCGCCTGCATGGCCGGCCCCAGGCGCAGACCGTCGCCGGGCAGGGCGGCGTTGCTGGTCACCAGCACCGAGCCTTCGATCAGATTGACCCGCACCTGATCTTCGTAGAGCCAGACATTGAAGCGGGTGCCGGTCACGCGGATCTTGCCTTCGCCGGCCCTGACCACGAACGGGTGGGAGAGGTCATGGCTGACTTCGAAAAACGCCTCGCCTTTTTTCAGGGTGACTCGGCGTTCGTCCTTGTAATTGCTGAAGGTCAACTCGGTATTGAGGTTCAGCTCGACCTGACTGCCGTCCTTCAAGGTGACCTGACGGACATTGTCGGTGGCTTCGAAGTGCTGATAGCTGTTGGGCAACCAGCCCAGGTTCCAGCCGCTGTAGGCCGCCAGTGGCAAGGCCAGCGCACAGACACTCGCGGCAATTGCATAGCGACGCCAGGCAGGCAGCGGTTTATTCAGCGGCACACTCGGCGGCGTCTGCGGACGTGGCAAGTGTTCGGCAACGTCCCAGATTTCCAGCATCGCTTCATATTCGAATGCATGCAGCGGATGCGCATCGCGCCATTGCTCGAAAGCCAGTCGCTCCTCGGCGGAGCAGTCTACGGCGTGCAGACGCATGCACCAGTGCGCGGCGGCATCGGTGATCGCATCGTATTCGGCTTCCGAGAGGGATTCTTGGGTCATTGACTCGTCCTGATTTGCTGCATTCTAACCTTGCGGGCGTTGCGCCGAGAACATCCGTCATGGCAATTGCCCATCAAAGTGGAACTTATTTTTCCGTCAGACGCCCAAAAACAGGACATCCGAGGAACATCATCCACAAATGGAGTGAAAAAATGATCAAAAAAACCTTAGCCGCTGCAATTGCCACCGCCGCTCTTTTCAGTGCCGGTGCCGCCATGGCCGATCGTCCCGGTGCAGGCTGGGTCACCATCGAAAAGGCAATCGAGATCGTGAAAACCAAGGCCGGTTACGTTGAAGTCTATGAAATCGAGGCCGACAATGACGGCTACTGGAAAGGTGAGGGTCGCAAGGCCGACGGTTCGGTGTATGAATTCCGCATCGACGGCGCCTCGGGCAATGTATTGCGTGACCAGAAAGACTGATTCCATCCCGCGATAAACAATGCGCAGGCCAATGCCTGCGCATTTTTTTTGCTTAGTTGAGCCCTCCGTGAGGCTGGACCACCGGGTCGAGTTGGCGGCCCATTTCACAAATCAGGAAAGCGATGGAATCGGCATTACTCAATATCGTGTCGATCCTTGGGTGCGCATTCGTCGGGCTGAGAAATGCCGTGCGCGCCTCTTCCAGATTCGCGGTATGGGTGGTCCTGAGAATTTCCCTGCGCACATGACCCATGCCCGGCGTCTCGTCGACATCGAGCCATTCCTTGAATTCTTCGCTCCAGCGCGAAAACAGTTCTTCACGAGGTGTGGACAGTGACAAGGCTTCGCGCTGGAATTGCGTTTGTGCCTGTTTCTGGGCCGCGCCGTAGCCGGTGACTGTGGCAATCAGATCCGTAAACGGGCGGCGGGCTTCCAGGGTCGCGATGTCCACGGTCTTGCCGAACTGGTGAGAAAACTCGTGGATCAGCGTTGCCGCCCGTGCATGCCCTTCGACATTGAAAGGCTGGGTAAGACCGTTTTTGTACCAGTCCAGCCCCTGATTGAAGAATTTCTCGGTGAAGTGCACTCGTTGGAGCAAATCCTCGCCCAGTACAAAGGCAATGACTCCCGAGTTGCGGTGCTTATTCGAGCCGACGACAAAGCGACTGGTATTCATCAGATCTTCCGTGGGGTCGACCAAGGCATCACAGATCGGCACGATGGCCAGCTTCAATTTGTCGAGAATGTCGGCATCCAGACGTTGCACGCCAAAAAAGCTTTTGAGAAAAGTATCGAGGCGAGTACCGGGCGCGTAGTTTCTGAGCTGGGCAAGATTGTGCAGGCTGTTGAACGCGTAATGCCGGGCCAGATCAATCGCCTCGATGATCATGTGCGCCTTTTCCGGGTGTCTGGCGCGGATTTCGTTCATGCCTTGCGCCTCGATATTCAGCCAGTGTCGGGTTTCGCGATCAGTCGCAAAGCGGTTGTACATTTTCGACAGGCCTTTGCCGAAATGCACGGTATGGCGATCCGGGTCCAGCACCAGTTGCCGGGAAGCGGTGTGTTGCAACACCGGACCTGGCTGCTCGGCGCCCTTGATTTGCCAGACGGCTCCCGGCCGCTCCACGGGATAGACTTTGCCGGCAATGGGGGCGTAGGTCGCTTTGGTTTTCAGGTCCTGATACGTGCCTTCGGCTGCATTGTGAGTCAGATCCTTCAGCGCGATCGTCGGAGCTTCAAAGGTCTGCAGCGAGGTGCGCAACGGATCGGTCGGCTCTGTCTGCGCAAGGACGGGAGCACTCAGCGTGGCTGGCTGCGGTGCTTGCGGCGCTGCCACAGCTTGAGATTCCAGACGTGACTCCAGTGCCAGTCGCCCGAGGGTGATCATCTGCGCTGCGCCAGCGACAAAGGTTTGCAGCGCACGTTTCCAGTGGTGATCCTGCAACGCTTCGGCCGAGCCCATGAAATCCTTGAAGCTTTGCCAGAGAAACTGCACATAGGCAAGTTTGCCCGGCAGCAGGCCCCGGATCTGCTGGATGCCTGTACTGAACAGATTCTTCGCGGCGTCCCAATCCGCCTGCGCCGATGGCAGCGAATGGCTGCTCAGCAAGTGGGGTAACAACGCCAGATTGTCGTCGAACAACTGCAGCAGCAAGTTGCCGTCGACCGGAGTGGTGGCCAGGGTCATCTCGTTCGTCTGGCCGCTGCTCGCCTTGAACAACGCGCTGAAGATCGAACGTTGACTTTCCGGCAAGCGGCGCAGCAGCACGTCCTGCAGTGAGCCCGGCGTATTCAGCGCGGCGATCACTGCCGCCTCGTTCTCGAACTCACTGAATGCGTGCTCTCCATGGTACGGCGCATAAAGCACTTGAGGGCCGGGTTGTCCCGCAGGGCCGATCAAGTACAGTCCCAGCGCCTTGATCGCTGAGGCTCCGGCAGTCTTGATCAGCGCCAACGGCCGGACAATCGCATCGGCCCCTTGCACGGTCGCACGAGCGACGGCATCGGGCATGTCGAGCACCTGTGAAATCAAGCTGAAGGCCTTCGGCGACAAGCGTTGTTGCAGTTGCAGCTGATGGGCATGCTGCAGCAGTTGCCAGGGTAGTTGCCGGAGGAAACGCTGCTTGCGTTGTTCGGCATCGACGCCATCCACAGACAACGCCTTGGTGATTTTGTCGGCAAATGTTGTCGCTACGTTCAAGGACAACAGCAGGCTTCTGACCGCTTGCTGGTCGAGTCCCGTCGGCAGCGCTTGGTCGGTGCTCGAACTGAGGGTGAATGCAGTGTCCTGTGCAATATGCGCATGGTTCAAGGCGAAATCGGTCAGGCTCATCGCCGACCCGATCAGGCTCAGCGCCGGAGTGACGATGATCTGCTCGGGGTCGAGAGCCTGCCTCTGCAAGCGGGTGCTCAACAGTGTTTGAAGCGTCTGCCTGATGTAATCACGCAAGGTTGGCAGCGCGTGGAGATAATCCGCGTCGTCAATGACACTGAGGCGCCACTGTTCCAGCAGTTCCAGGTGCAACTGCTGCTCTTCAAGCGTGGCCATTCCCAGCCAGGCAGGCAGTGAATGCTGCTTGTCGAGTGCCTGCGCCAGAGCAGTGGCACGTTGCAGATTGGTCTCGACGACTTGCTCACTCAACGTGTTGAGGATCCGGGTTTCGCGCGGCGTTGGCCATTGGCGGCCCCGCACCTGATCACAGCGCTGGAGAAAGTGTTCGATCGCTGATTCGATACGATCCTGGAGGACATTACCGCTGATCAGCTGTAAACGTCCCAGCGTGTAGTGTTGATGGAACCTCTGGTGCAGGGGTGAAAGGTTTTCCAGCAGCATCAGGCGTTTTTGCGGATCCAGCAGCCGCTGGTTCAAAACCTGTCTGGCATGCTCGATCGAGCGGAAGACTTCCAGGCCCAGAGCCGGTGTCCACAAAATCGCGCGTCCCGAGTGCTGCGTATCGAGGCCACCGCGTTCCGTGAGCAGGACGCAGTTGGCCAGCGGCAGCATGTCGCTTTGCCCGGCGAGCTGTAACGTCAATGCCCAGGCGTCCGGCCGAAACCCGTTGAGTGCCTTGCGACGGCTGCGATCCGGGTGATCCGGATCGAGCACGGTGTCGACCAGGGCTTGCGCATGACGGCTCAGCGTTCCGCTCAGGACTCTCAACCGTGCTTCGCCATTGATGCCGACAGACAGGGCGTGTGCCAGTCTCGCGGCGATGCCCAGCAGATAGGTGCGCTGCAGCGCCGTGGCGCTCAGTGGCTGGGCGGCGAAGTCTGCGGCGATGGTCGGCATGATGCTGGCGAACTTGCGCACTTCGGCTGCGGCAGTGTCTGCCAGCACCCTTGAAGGCAATGGGTTACCGGTGAGCATCGGCCGGGTGCTCCAGCGCCCGCGGGTATCCAGTGGCACAAGGCGCTCGTGTAGCATCGAACGGATGTCCAGGGCCTTGTCGAACAGCGCGCGGATATCCACGACGCCGTCGCTGTGCCGGTACAACTGCAAGGCATAGTCGATGTTCTGTCGTTGCTTGGTGATGATCAACTCGAGCAGGACGCTGAACACGTCTCCGGCAATCGATTGGCCGGAAACCTGCGGCCGGTCGAAACCGAGGAAGCGTTGGCGCTCGTCGAGACTCAACAGACCATAGAGTTCGTCTTCATGCCCGGGGCTGGCGAACTTGCCGAGCAGCATGGCTTTGAGATCTGCGTAGTCCCTGAGCACCTGCAAACCGTGAGTCGGGGTATACAGGCAGCTGTCGGAATGACTGATCATCAGCGCACCGGCCAGTTCCACGAAGTTTGCCTGGTGCTCCCACAGACGCACGGTTTCCACGGCCGCGCGAGGTGCCAGACTTTCATTGAAACCCAACGACGTCAGCAGGCTGTCGAATTGACGCTGATCGATGATGCCAGCCTCGCGCTTGAGCAAAAAGTCCGCCAGCGCCTGCTGCCGAATAATCTGCGCAAAAACGTCGCGCCGCGAGGCCCCGTCAGCGCCGGGGCCACTCCAGTAGCGCTCCATTTGCTGGTACAGCAACACCAGCAGTTTGCCTGAAGCCGTGGTGACGGCTGTCTCCCAGTGTTGCTGATCACTGGCCAGAAAAGTTCGGCCGGGGTGCGAAAACTCATGGGTCTGGCCAACCGGCCATCCGGAGTGGCGATAGTGCAATAGCAACGCGTCGCCAAGCGACAGTGTTTCGAGCTTGCGTCGTGAAGGAAGGTCGGTCGATGCCGGGCCGGTTGCGGTTGTGGTTGCGTACAGATTCACGCGCGTGCGGGTCTGGTCGACGTCGCGCATCGTTGGCGTCAGCAGTTCGTCGACGATGGTCTGGAGCAGGCTGCCAAGCTCGGGCAGTTGCATCAGCTCATCGAGCATCGCCTGCGCGTTGAGCTGCTGGCAGTGCTCGATGGCGGCGCGTTGATCCTCGAATATATCGCTCTCGATAAGCTGATAGGTCACGCTGATACCGTGCCGTTTTGCCAGTCGTTTGCGGTGGGAAAGGGCGAGAAGCGCCAGCAGCCGATCGTCCTCACGGGCACTGTTCAGATGCTGTTCCAGATGCGCAGTCAGGCTGGCGAGGCTGGCATGTTTTTTCAGCCCGGCAAAAGGCGTGTACAACAGAATGCCGCGATCATCCGGGGTGGCGCTGAGGATGAAGCTGCCCGCCAACGGCACCGCTGGTGCGCCTTCGGTGTTGAGCAGGATGCGCTGGGCAAGCATGGGCGGGGTCTGCTGACTGCGCAGGGCATGAGTCCCCAGTTGCACGTGACTCAGCCATCGGAAGTCAGCGCTGGACATGTGATGGAGGTGGCCGAGTTCGCGCCACGATCCGGGGGAGTTGAGCATGGGCTGGAGCAGTAGGGGAGGAGTGGGTGCAGGCATCATCGGGTCTCGTTCAGGGCACCGGCCGGTGCACCGGTAAATTGAGACACGAGACTAAAGACCGGGCAGATAGCACGGGTGGTACATAGTTACCGCACAAGCGGCAGCGCAATGTGCTGGCAGCGACATGCCGGCACCACAACGGTTGACAGCACCCATACCGGGCGTGGTTAATCGCTGGGCAAGCTGTTCGTACGCTGTTGTTCCCTCCAATAATTAGTCTGGAGCTTCAGATGTCTGCGCCACACGATTCCGTGTCTTCCCCCGTTGCGTCCACACTCTCGCTCGAAGCGCTGACGCAATTGCTTGAAAAGGTTTTCCTGCGCCACGGTACGTCGGCGTCCGTCGCCCGCACTCTGGCTGCCAACTGCGCCGGTGCCGAACGCGACGGTGCGCACAGTCATGGCGTGTTCCGTATCCCCGGTTATGTTTCGACCCTCAATAGCGGTTGGGTCAATGGTCAGGCTGTGCCGCAAGTCGAAGATGTGGCTCCGGGTTTTGTGCGGGTTGATGCCGGCAACGGTTTCGCCCAGCCGGCGCTGGCCGCTGCTCGGCCGCTGCTGGTGGAAAAGGCGCGCAATGCCGGGATCGCTGCATTGGCAATTCGCAATTCCCATCACTTTGCGGCGCTGTGGCCGGACGTCGAACCGTTCGCCGAGGAAGGACTGGTGGCGCTCAGCGTGGTCAACAGCATGACCTGCGTGGTACCGCATGGCGCTGATCGGCCGCTGTTCGGCACCAACCCGATTGCCTTTGCCGCGCCGCGCGCCGGTGGTGCGCCGATTGTCTTTGATCTGGCGACCAGCGCCATTGCTCACGGCGACGTGCAGATTGCCGCGCGCAAGGGTGAACGTCTGCCTGCCGGAATGGGTGTGGACGGTCTTGGGCAGGCGACGCAGGATCCGAAAGCCATTCTTGAAGGCGGCGCGCTGTTGCCGTTTGGCAGCCATAAAGGCTCGGCGCTGTCGATGATGGTCGAGCTGCTGGCGGCGGCGTTGACCGGGGGGAATTTTTCCTTCGAGTTCGACTGGTCGAACCATCCGGGGGCCAAGACCCCGTGGACCGGGCAGTTGCTGATCGTCATCGACCCGAGCAAAGCTGCCGGGCAAAGTTTTGCCGAGCGCAGCGAAGAACTGGTGCGGCAGATGCATGGAGTGGGGTTGAAGCGATTGCCGGGTGATCGGCGGCATTTGCAGCGGGCCAGATCGCTGGCCGAGGGGATTGTGCTGGATGAGCAGACGCTGGCGCAGTTGCGCGAATTGGCCGGGGAATAATTGTCAGATAACCAATGTGGCGAGGGAGCTTGCTCCCGCCGGGTTGTGAAGCGGCCCCCTTTGTCTACTTGAGAACAGGGGGACTGCTGCGCAGTCCAGCGGGAGCAAGCTCCCTCGCCACAGGTTTTTTGTCAGACGTCGATCAACGACGACCGAGCAGCAGGCCCACCACCAGACCGAAACCGGCGGAAATCGCCACGGTCTGCCATGGATGGCCGCCAATGTAGCTCTCGGTGGCCTCGACCGCCGGTTTGGTGCGGTCACGCACGCTCGACACGGAATCCAGTGCCTGTTGCAGCTTCAGGGCGATTTGTCCGCGCAGGGTCTCGGCTTCTTCGCCCACCAGTGAGGCGCTGCTCTTGAGCAGTTTGTCGGACTCTTCGATCAAAGCCTGAAGTTCGCTGAATGCCTGATCCTTGATTTGGTCTTCGACGGCTTGCACGCGGGATTTGCGGGCCATTGGGTGACTCCTTGCAGATGGATGAACAGTGATCAATGGAGTGTGGCGCTGACTGAAAAGTTGCACTGATTTTAGGTGCGAAAGAAAAACCTGCGCGGGAGATTTCCGCCGAGCGTGTAAGATGTCGCCATTTTACGCAGCAGGTATTTCCCCATGAGTTTCAATCTGGCCGACAAATCCCTCGCCGAGCGCGCTGCGCTGGAAGACGAGAAATCCCGTCTGTTCGAACTCTGGCAGAACAATCTGGGCAAAGCCAAAGGCGAGGCCGCGCGGTTGTTCGGCGAACGCTCCAAGCGCAAGGGCAAATGGGCCGAGTGGGTGCGCGCCGAGCTGGATGGCATGTCCCCGCCGGAATTCGCCAACATGGTGCGCAGTGAGGTCAATCGACTGATGGCGGCCAACAAGTAACAGCGCCTCAGTCGGTGTTGAAGCACCCGACAATCGCCTCACGCACCTTGATCACCACCGGATCGATCTGCGTGCTGGTGCGCCAGCCCAGTTCGATCGGATAGCGCGGCAACGCCAGCGGGCAGGGCAGCAGCACCAGCCCGCTGAGCTCGGCAATGGCCTGGGCGGCATGGCGGGGGATGGTTGCCACCGCGCCGCTGCCCCTGAGCAGATGCGGCAGCGCGGCAAAGTGCGTGGTCGATGCGCAAACCCGCCGGCTCAGGCCCAGCGCCGCCAGCCCCTCATCGGTGATGCCGATAAAACCGCCCGAGGACACCAGAATGTGCTCGCGGGTAACAAACTCCGGCAAATCGATGTTCTGTTGGCCGGGCGCCAGACTGCACGGATCGACCAGACACGCATAATCCCCTTCAGCCAGTACCTGACGGCTGAGCAGGCGCTCGGCAAAACCACCGGCGGTGATCGCCAGGTCGATGCTGCGCTCCATCAGGGCGCGGGCGACGATCTGGCTGTGGGTCTGGCGGAAGATCAGCCGCAGTTTGGGCGCGCTGCGAGCGATGGCTTCGATCAGGCGCCGGCCATAAGCGATTTCGAAATCATCCGACAGGCCCACGGTGACTGATCGGCCGTCATAGTGGTGGGCCGCCGGATCGACCATCGCCAGGCTCTGCCGACATTTGTTCAGCGCCTCGCTGACCACCGGTTTCAGTTGATTGGCCTTGAGCGTCGGCGCCAAGCCACGGCCGGTGCGCACGAACAATTGATCGCCATACACCTCGCGTAACCGGCGCAACGCCGCGCTGACTGCCGATTGCGTCACGCCCAGACGCAGCGCCGCACGGCTGGCGCTGGACTCCTCATGCAGGGCTTCGAAGACTTTCAACAGGTTAAGGTCGACGGTTGCGATATTCATTTGGCTCATATCATTCAGCAGTGAATCGGTGTTTATTCATGATCCCGCGCCACCGCAGAATCGGCAACACTTGAACCCGATGGAGTGAACGTAATGCCCAAATCAATCGTCGCCGCCCTGCAGATCGGCGCCTTGCCCGGTGGCAGGGGTGAAACCCTGGAACAGATCCTGAGCTGGGAAGACGCGATCAGCGAGTCCGGCGCGGCACTGGTGGTGATGCCTGAAGCGCTGCTCGGGGGCTACCCGAAAGGCGAGGGCTTCGGCACACAGTTGGGCTATCGCTTGCCCGAGGGGCGTGAGGCCTACGCCCGCTACTTCGCCAACGCCATTGACGTGCCGGGGGCAGAAACCGAGGCACTGGCCGGTTTGTCGGCGCGCACCGGGGCCAATCTGGTGATCGGCGTGATCGAGCGTGCCGGCAGCACGTTGTATTGCACGGCGCTGTATTTTGATCCGCAGGCGGGGCTGGTGGCCAAGCATCGCAAACTGATGCCGACCGGCACCGAACGGTTGATCTGGGGCAAGGGCGATGGCTCGACGCTGCCGGTACTCGACACTCAGGTCGGCAAACTCGGTGCGGTGGTGTGTTGGGAAAACATGATGCCGCTGCTGCGCACGGCGATGTACGCCAAAGGCATTGAAGTCTGGTGCGCGCCGACCGTGGACGAGCGCGAGATGTGGCAGGTCAGCATGCGTCACATCGCCCACGAGGGCCGTTGCTTTGTGGTCAGCGCCTGTCAGGTACAGGCCTCGCCGAACGAGCTGGGCGTGGAGATTGCCAACTGGCCGGCGGATCGGCCGCTGATTGCCGGCGGCAGTGTGATTGTCGGGCCGATGGGCGATGTGCTGGCCGGGCCGTTGCGCGGGGAGGCCGGGTTGCTGACGGCTGAGATCGATACTGATGAGCTGGTGCGGGCGCGGTACGACTATGACGTGGTCGGCCACTATGCGCGGCCGGATGTGTTTGAGCTATCGGTTGATGAACGGGCCAAACCGGGCGTGCGTTTCACCGCATAACTTCGGGCTGATTGAAAAACCTGTGGGAGCTGGCTTGCCAGCGATGGCGGACTGTCAGCAACGACGATGTTGGCTGATGCGGCCCTATCGCTGGCAAGCCAGCTCCCACAGGTATTTATGAGCGGTTGCAAAATTGTGTATTTACCACGTCGCAGCAGTACCTTTCGGCAAACTCAGCTTGCCACTGTCGACAAAACGCATGGTGCCGAACACGCCGCCCGCGAGTTTGCCGCGCAGCACGTAGGGCAGGTTGTCGAGGGTTTGTCTCTGGCTCAAACCCAGGGTCTGGCGCAGTACCGAGAACGCAGAAACGCTGACCGGCACGCTGACCACGGTTTCCGAGAAGCGCGGGATCGAGCCGCTCTGATCGCTGACGCCCGAGGCCAAGGGACGGCCATTGACCTCCAGATCCAGGGCGATGCCGTTGTAGTCGATGGCGGTTTCGTTGGGATTCTGCACCCGCAACTTGATCGCGAAGCGCACTTCCAGATCCTGGCTCGGCAACGGTTCGAGGCCGACCACGTTGATGTTCACCGGATCGCGGTTGGGAAACAGCGCGCAGGCGCTCAGGGACAACAGCAGCAGGGACAGGATGACGGCGTGGACGCGGCGCATAAACAGTCTCTCAACGAAAAAGGGCTGAACCGTTGCCGGCTCAGCCCTTTTTTCATGGCGCAGCGTCAGCGGTTCAACTGTGCGACCGCCGCTGCCGATGCAGGTTCAGCTTTGGCCGGCAGATCGGGGTTTTCCATGACCTGCAGAATCGACGCTTCCGGATCGAAATCGTCTTCTTCCAGCTCAATGAATTCTTCCGGCAGGAAGATATTCAGCACGATAGCGCACAACGCACCGACGGTGATCGGCGATTCGAAGATGTTACGCAGCGCTTGCGGCAACTCGCGCAGTACTTCCGGCACGGCGGCGATGCCCAGGCCCATGCCGAGGGAAATCGCCACGATCAGCATGTTGCGCCGATGCAGGCCGGCCTCGGCGAGGATCTTGATCCCGGCCACGGCCACGGTGCCGAACATCACCAGTTCGGCACCGCCGAGCACCGGTTTGGGCATCAGTTGCAGCACCGCGCCGATCATCGGGAACAGCCCCAGCAGCACCAGCAGGCCGGCGATGAAGAACGCCACGTAGCGGCTGGCCACGCCGGTCAGCTGGATCACGCCGTTGTTCTGCGCGAACGTGACCATCGGCATGCTGTTGAACACCGCGGCCATCGCCGAGTTGAGGCCATCGGCGAGCAGACCGGATTTGATTCGGCGGATGTACAGCGGTCCCTTGACCGGTTGCCGCGAGATCATCGAGTTGGCCGTCAGGTCACCGGCTGCTTCCAGCGGTGAAACCAGGAAGATCACCGCCACTGGCACGAACGCCACCCAGTCGAAATTGAAGCCGTACTTGAACGGCACCGGCACGCTGACCAGCGGCACTTCGGGCATCGAGGCGAAATCCACCGTGCCCATCAGCCACGCGACTACGTAGCCGAGGGTCAGGCCGATGACGATTGCGCCCAGGCGCAGAAACGGCACGTCGACCCGGTTCAGCACAACGATAGTGCCGATCACCAACGCGGCCAGAAACACATGGCTGGCGGCGCCCAGATCGGGCGCGCCGAAGCCACCGGCAATGTCGGTCATCGCCACTTTGATCAGCGACAGGCCCATCAGGGTGATGATGGTGCCGGTGACTACCGGAGTGATCAGCATCCGCAGTTTGCCGATGAACTGGCTCAGCACCACTTCGATGAACGCTGCGAAAAAGCACACGCCGAATATCGTCGAGAGAATTTCATCGGTGCCGCCGCCCCGGGCCTTGACCATGAACCCGGCGCTGAGAATCACGCTGATAAAGGAAAAACTGGTGCCTTGCAGGCACAGCAGACCGGAACCGACCGGGCCGAAACGCTTGGCTTGAACGAACGTGCCGAGGCCCGAGACGAACAGCGCCATGCTGATCAGGTACGGAATTTCACTTTGCAGACCGAGGGCACCGCCCATGATCAGGGTTGGGGTGATGATGCCGACGAAGCTGGCCAGCACGTGTTGCAACGCGGCGAAGACGGTGGCGGTGAGGTGCGGACGGTCGTTGAGGCCGTAGAGCAGATCGTTGTTGCGCGGGACTTTTTCAGAGGCGGTCATGGTGTTTTGCGCGCCGCGAGGCGGGGCCGGGTCAGAAAATGGAGGCGCAGGATGCCGGAAGAGGGCGGCGAGGGCAACGAGCAAAAATTGCCTGAAAGGTCAGGATTTATTGGTGTTGGCGGCACCCGCGCGCACTGACACACATTGTTGTGGCGAGGGAGCTTGCTCCCGCTGGGTTGCGAAGCAGCCCTCTGCATTATCCAGTCAACCGTTTTTTACGACTGCTACGCAGCCGCACGGGAGCAAGCTCCCTCGCCACAAAAGCTTAGAGGTCATGCAAACGCGCTGAGCAAATCCTCCTCAAACGCCTTCTGCGCATCCCCCGGCACCTGAGCACGATGCCGGGCCAGATGAAACGCCACTTCGAAACTCAATTCCCCAGGCCGCAGTGCGCGCAGCAAGCCCTTTTCCTCCCACACCCGCGCGTAGTGATCGGGCAGATAGTCGACATGCTTGCTGGAGAGAATGAAGGCGAGGGTGCCCTCGACCTGTTCGGAACGCGCGGAAAAACGCTTGTCCGGAAACGGCTCGCCCGTGCGCATGAATCGATACGGATGATCCACCCGGTCGCAGGCCTGCAACGCCGCGTCATCCGGCTCATCGACGCTGAACAGTGGATGCCCCTGCGCGCAATACAAATGCTGGGTTTCCCGGAACAGTTCGCGGTAATCGAAAGCGCTCTGCACCTGCGAGAAATAACCGATGGCCAGGTCCAGACGCTGTTGCAGCAGCAGGCGCTCCATCTCTCCGGGCATGGCGCTGATCAACTCGATGCGCACCGACTCATCGCGCTCGCGAAAGCGCCGGATCGCCTCCGCCACTCGCAGCAGCACCGACTGATCAAGCGCCTCGGACAAGCCCAGCCGCACCTCACCGATCAGCCGTCCGGCAACGCCGTTGGATTGATGGCGGAAGGTTTCGATGGACTGAAACAGTGTGCGAATGGCGATCAGCAGTTGCTCACCCTTGGGCGTCACACTGAAACCGCCCTTGCCACGGCTGCACAGGCGATAGCCGAGGCGGGTTTCGAGTTTGGCCATTTGCTGGCTGATGCTCGACTGGCTCAGACCCAGTTCACCTTGCGCCGCGCTGAAGCCGCCGCACTCCACCACCCGTACGAACAGGCGCAGCAACTGCAAATCGACGTCGTGAAGCTGACCGAGCATCACATTACTCCCGGATAAAGTCAGGTTAACAAACTTGATATTTCTGCAATGTATCCGACGGGGCATCCTGCCACCACTTCCTCCGGTCAGGTGTTCGTCATGGCTCCCGTGTTCAAGCTGTGTTTTCCCGCGCTGTTGTTGTCCGTGGCCCTGCAGGCACAGGCCGAGGACAAGACCCTCAATCTCTACAGCTGGGCCGATTACGTGCCGGCGCAGACGCTGCAGCGTTTCGAGCAGGAGACCGGGATTCATGTGCGCTACGACACTTTCGATACCTCCGAGGTGTTGGAGACCAAGTTGCTCACCGGTGGCAGCGGTTATGACGTGGTGGTGCCGTCCTCCAGCGTTCTGGCCCGAGGTCTGGCCGCCGGCGCCTTGAAGGAAATTCCCCACGAAGGCCTCAAGGGCTACACCAACCTTGATCCCGATCTGCTGGAAAAACTCGCCGGCGTCGATCCCGGCAATCGCTACGCCGTGCCCTATACCTGGGGCACACTCGGTTTGGGGCTGAACGTCGAAGCGGTGAAAAAGCGCTTGCCGGACGTGCCGCTAAACAGCCTCGATCTGCTGTTCAAACCCGAGTACGCGAGCAGACTCAAGGACTGCGGGATTGCCGTGCTCGACTCGCCGCAGGAAGTCATCGGTCTGGCGCTGCACTACCTCGGTAAAGATCCCTACAGCACCGACAAGAATGATCTGGCCGCCGCCGAAGCCTTGTTGCAGAAGCTCCAGCCGTCGGTGCTGTATGTCGCCACCGGCCGGCAGATCAACGATCTGGCCAATGGCAGTGTCTGTCTGGCGCTGACTTACAACGGCGACGTGAGCATGGCTGCCGATCAGGCGCACAAGGCCAACAAATCCTACGAAGTCGCCTACCGGATTCCACGCGAAGGCACGTTGATCTGGCAGGACAATCTGGCCATCCCCAAGGACGCGCCGAACCCGCAGGCGGCGCGCGCTTTCATCGAGTTCATGCTGCGCCCCGAATCGGTGGCCGAGCTGACCAACACGCTGTTTTTTGCCACCGCCAATCAGGCCGCGACGCCGCTGGTGGATGAGGCAGTCCGTAACGATCCGGACATTTACCCGCCCGCCGAGATGCGCGAGCGCTTGTACGCCGACCACAGCATGAGCCTCAAGGACATGCGTCAGCGCACGCGTCTGTGGACCACTTTCCGTAGCCATCAATAACAAGGAGCCCTCCGATGGACGTGCCGATGCTCAACGACCAGGCCATGACCCGAGACAGCCTGTATGGGACTGCCGCCGAAAGCACTTATGCCGGGATTACCAGTTTCATGCGCCGGCGCTACAGCCGGGACTTGCGCGGCGTCGACGTGGCGGTCAGCGGGGTTCCGTTCGACACCGCCACCAGCAACCGCCCGGGCGCGCGTTTCGGGCCACGGGGGATTCGCGCCGCCTCCACCGGGATCGCCTGGGAACGGCACTGGCCGTGGACGTTCGATCCGTTCGATCATCTGGCGGTGATCGATTACGGCGACTGCGATTTCGATTACGGCTCGCCGCACACCATCCCCGATAGCATCGAGGCTCACGCGCAACGAATTCTTGATGCCGGCAGTGCGATGCTGACGTTTGGCGGCGACCACTTCATCACCTATCCGCTGCTCAAGGCCCATGCGCGTAAACACGGCGCGCTGTCGCTGATCCACTTCGATGCGCACAGCGACACCTGGCCGGACGAGGGCGGCAAACGCGTCGATCACGGCACCATGTTCTGGCATGCGGCCAGGGAAGGGTTGGTGGACCCGGCACGCTCGGTGCAGATCGGGTTGCGTACCACCAATGACGATCATCAGGGCTTTGAAGTGCTTGATGCCCGTCAGGTGCATCGACATGGCTGCGAGGCAATTGTCGAGGCGATTCGCGCGCGGGTCGGCGATCACCCGGTGTACCTGACGTTTGATGTCGATTGCCTGGATCCGGCCTTTGCCCCGGGCACCGGCACTCCGGTGTGCGGCGGGTTGAGCACAGTGCAGGCGCTGGAAATCCTCGGCGGGTTGCGCGGAATCAATCTGGTGGGCATGGACGTGGTGGAAGTGGCGCCGGCCTATGACCATGCGGACGTGACGTCGCTGGCAGCGGCAACCCTGGCGATGGAAATGCTCTGCCTTTACGCCGCCCGACACAAAGTCGACCTCTGACACCCCACAATCCCCTGTGTAGGAGCTGCCGAAGGCTGCGATCTTTTGATCTTGATCTTAAAAAACAAAATCAAAAGATCGCAGCCTCGTTGCACTCGACAGCTCCTACAGGGAGATATACTGCCGCGCATGACTTTCGACTCTCCGTTAAGCGCCTGGCAACACGCGATCGAGCACAAGGGTTTCATCCAGGATGAAGCCCAGGAGCACGCGGTCTGGGCCCTGCAAAAATGCCATGAAGCCTTGCACACCGGTGCCCGTTCGGTCACCGGCGTGTACTTGTGGGGCCCGGTCGGGCGTGGCAAGACCTGGTTGATGGATCAGTTCTATCAGAGCCTGCGAGTGCCGGCCCGGCGTCAGCACTTTCATCATTTCATGGGCTGGGTGCACCAGCGCTCGTTCCAGCTGACCGGCATCGCTGATCCGCTGCGCGCGCTGGCCAAAGAGCTGGCAGCCGAGGTGCGGGTACTGTGCTTCGACGAACTGTTCGTCAATGATATTGGCGATGCGATCATCCTCGGGCGCCTGTTTCAGGTGATGTTCGACGAAGGCGTGGTGATCGTCTGCACCTCCAACCTGCCGCCGGATGAGCTGTACGCCGACGGCTTCAACCGTGATCGCTTTGTCCCGGCGATTGCCGCGATCAAGGCGCACATGCAGGTTGTCGCGGTGAACGGCGCCGAGGATCATCGCCTGCATCCGGGCGCGGTCGAGCAGCGTTATTTTGTCGTTGAATCAGGGCGGGAAAGTGCGCTGGACAAGGTTTTCCAGGCACTCAACGCCGGGCAACCCGCCAGCGCAGAACCGGTGACCGTCGGCCATCGCGTGTTGAATGTGGTGCAGGCCAGCACAACGGTTTTATGGTGCCGCTACGCCGATCTCTGCGAGCAACCGTTCGCCGCGATGGACTTCATCGCATTGTGCGACGGCTATCGGTCTATTCTGTTGAGCGAGGTGCCGAACCTCAGCGCGCAGAAACGCGAAGGGCGCATCGCTCGCGGCACCGAGGACGGCTCGGCGCAGGTGGTGGCCGGCGACCGTGAGTTGCCGCAACTGTCGGTGCACGACGACGGCGTGCGTCGCTTCATTGCCTTGGTTGACGAGTGTTACGACCGTAAAGTCCCGCTATACATCGAGGCGCAGGTGCCGATGGAGGCGCTGTACACCGAGGGTTATCTGGAATTCCCGTTCCGGCGCACCCTCAGCCGATTGCAGGAGATGCAGCTGCAGCGTTTTGCCGAATCCTGAGCGCAGAGGGCGCGAGCATGAGTCAACCGCTGTCGCATCATTTACTGACGATGGCTTACCAGAACGCGTGGGCCAATCATCGCCTGGGCAAAGCCTGGAATCAGCTCGATGCCACCGAGCTGGCGGCGCCGCGAACGAGCTTCTTTCCGAGTATCCGCCTCACCCTCAATCACATCCTCACCTGCGACTGGTTCTACGTCGACGCTCTGGAGCGCGAGTTGCGCGGTGACGAACCGCATCCCGATTGCTATGTGTTTTTCAACCATGACGAGCCGTTTACCGAGGCCGCAGCGCTGCGTGAAGAGCAGGCGCACGTCGATCGTCGACTGATCGCTTATTGCGAACAACTGCGCGATGCCGATCTGGGGCGGATCGTCACCATCGCCCGGGAAACGCCGCAGCATGACAGTCGCTTGCGCATGCTTTCGCACCTGTTCGAGCATCAGATCCATCACCGGGGGCAGGTGCATGCGATGCTCAGCGCGACCTCGGTGAAACCGCCGCAGCTGGATGAGTTCTTCTGCGCCGGCGAGAGTGGGTTGCGTGCTCAGGATTTTGCCGAGCTGGGGTGGACGGAAGAGCTGATTTGGGGACATTGATGTTTGAAAGGTCAAAAGATCGTCCGATCGCGGCCCGAGCCTGCGGCAGCTCCTACAGTCGTTCGGATCAATATTTGCGTTTCTCGGTTGTGGCCCGCAGCAGGCTCGCGTTAAGGTCGAGCAGCCTTTCAGGTGCGCACCTTGCACGCCGGGGCCATGATCGGGGATGGAAATGGATTCCGCAGAAATTCTTGTGCTGCAAGCCAGCTACACCAATCCACTGCACGCCGAGGCCATCGGCATCGTGCTCAATCATTACGCAGAAGACCCCATGGGCGGCGGCCATTCACTTGCCCCTGAACTGCTGCGTCGCCTGCCTGAAGAACTGGCGCGCAGGCCGCACGCCTTTAGCGTGTTGGCGTTTGTCGGCGGTGAGCCCGCAGGGCTGGTGAACTGCTTCGAAGGGTTCTCGACGTTCGCCTGCAAGCCGCTGGTCAATGTGCATGACGTGGCGGTCGTGAGCAAATTTCGCGGTCTCGGCCTGAGCCAGAAAATGCTGCGTAAGGTCGAGGAGATTTCCCGTCAGCGCGGATGCTGCAAGATCACCCTGGAAGTGCTCGAAGGCAACGAGGTGGCACAGAATTCCTACCGCAAATTTGGCTTCGCCCCCGGCATGTTCGACCCGGAACATGGCCGCATGCTGTTCTGGATCAAGGATCTGCAGGCATAAAAAAAGGCGCCCCAAACAGGGCGCCCAACTGTCGTCTCCGAGGCCAGAGCGGAGCCATCGGAGGTCCATCGGTTGCTCGGTGAATCAGTCGCGATAAGACTCGGTGACTTGTGCGGTCTGATCGTCCGGAACCTTCAGTTCCGGGGTTTTTGCATCGGTCGGCTGTTCGCTTGGCGCGTGGTGGACCGGGAAGTTGTCGTAGTAATGCCGCATGCGTTCGGCGCCGCCCTCGGCAAAGGCGCTGGCGGAACCGAGGGCGAGTAGCCCGGCAAGAATGGCGGTGGTGGTTTTCATGGTGCCTCCTACTGAAAAACGTGGGAGCCGTTCGTCCATGAAGCAGATCTCGGGGCACAGTGTCCCGGCGGGGAATTAACTCGGGGTTAACAGCTGTGGTGAGGTGCTCTGACGGTATGCCCTTGGAAAAGTGGGGCCGCTTTGCGACCCGTCGGGGATGAATCCCCTCACCACAGGGGTTTTGTTTGCGTGGATTGGTCAGAGCTTCCAGTCCAGGCTCAAGGTCACCGTGCGCGGGTCGCCCCAGTACACGCCGTTGTAGAAGCCGACGTTGTCGTAATACTTCTTGTCGAACAGGTTGTCGACGTTCAGCGACGCCGACAGATGCTTGTCGAACTCATAGCGCGACATCAGCTTGACCACGGTGTAGGCCTCCTGATTGATCCGCGACCGCTCGGTGATGATCCGGCCATTGGCGCCGCGCCCGACCGGGCGGTTGGCTGCGCCATAGACCTCGCTCTGCCAGTTCACCGCGCCACCCACGGTCAATGCGTGCCAGTTGCCCGGCAGGCGATAGGCCGTCGACAGCCGCAGCATGTTCAGGGGTTGAGCGGTGTTGCTGCGCTGTTTTTCGCCGTCGACGGAGTGGGTATAGGTGTAGCCGGCGGTCATGTTCCAGCCGTCGAGAATTTCCCCGGACACTTCGGCCTCAAAGCCATTGACCTTGCTGCCCTTGCCACCGGACTTGAAAAACTCCTCGCCGCTCACCGGGTCTGGTGGCACCGAGTTGTCACGTTCGGCGACGTTGTCCTGCTTGCTCCAGAACACTGCCGTCGCCAGGTTCAGGCGTTCGTCGAGCAGGCTGCCTTTGAGCCCGACTTCGTAGTTGCTGCCGATCACCGGGTCGAGGTAATTGCGGTTGCTGTCGCGCTTACTCTGCGGTTTGAAAATGTCGGTGTAGCTGGCGTAAACCGTGTACTCCGGCGTCAGGTCGTAAAGCAGGCCGGCGTAGGGCGTCCAGATATCATTCTGGCGTTGATGGGTGGCATCGGTGCTGGTCAGTTTTTGCTGCGCATCATAGTAGTAATCGGTGCTGGATTCGTCCCAGCTGCCATAGCGGCTGCCGATGACGGCATGCAGCTCATCGGTCAGGCTGAGGCGGGTCGCGAGGTAACCGGCCTTTTGCCGAGTGATGCCTCGCGCGCCCGGCAGGCCGGTAACGGTGTCGGCGAATTTGCCGATGTCACCCATGTATTTCCAGTCGCGGATCTTGCCGTAGTCGGCGGCTTGGGGGCTGTTGAAGGCGTAGGGCGAAGTCGAGCGGTTTTCCGCCTCGCCGTAGCCGAACATCATCTCGTGTTCGCGGCCGAACAGCTGGTACGGCCCTGACAGGTTGAAGTCGTACACGCTCATTTTCTGCGTGCCGAGCATGTGCCCCATGTAGGCAGTCATGCCGCTGCGGTCGGCCTCGGGGAAACCGGAGCCGCCGTAATAGACCTTGCCGTCGGTATCACTTTCGCGGTGGGTGTAGGCAGCTTTCAACTTCCAGCCATCACCCAGTTGCTGGTCAAGGGTGACGAACGCGGTCTTGTCCTTCAGCGGCCAGGAACTCCAGGACGTCGCCATGTTGGTCGACCGGCCGAGGCCAGCCTTGCTGCCGTCGGCGTTCCAGTACGGCACGGTGCCCCAGGAGGTGCCCTGAACCTGCTTGTCCTGATAGTCGTAACCGACGGCAAGCACCGTGGAGTCGGTCAGATCAGCTTCGAGAATGCCGTAGCCGACCTCGCGCTGCAGCGCGTATTTGTCACGGAACGACTGGCTGTCGCGATAGGCCAGCACGGTGCGCCCGCGCAGCCGACCATCGAAGGCCAGCGGCCCGCCGACATCGACATAGCTGTAGTAATTGTCGTAACTGCCGCCGCTGACTCCGGCCAGTGCCTGCCACTGGGCAGTCGGGCGCTTGCGCACCATGTTGATGGTGGCCGAAGGGTCACCTGCACCAGTTGTAAGGCCGGTGGCGCCGCGCACCACTTCGATGCGGTCGTAGATGATGGTGTCCGAGTCTGACTTCATGCGCCCGAAGGTGTTGAGCATCCCGTCGATCTGGAAATTGTTGATCGGGTAGCCGCGCGCCGAATAGCTGACCCGATCCGAGTCGTTGTGTTGCACGACGATGCCGGTGGTCTGGCGCATGGCTTCGGACAATGTACCGAGCTTGAAATCATCCATCTGCTGGCGCGTGACCACGGACACCGATTGCGGGGTTTCCTTGATCGACAGGTTCAGCCGCGTCGCGGTGCTCATCGCGCCAGTGGTGTAGGAATCAGTGTTTTCGGTGTTGAGGCCGAGGCCTTCAGCGCTGACGCTGGTGGCGTCCAGTTCCAGCGCCTGGAGGGCGGACTGTGGCGCCGTTTCAGGGTCGGTTTCAGCCAGCAGATCGGGACTCAACGCCATGCTGAACAAGCCGACAGTCAGGGTCATGGAACGGGTAATGGGCGCGAACATCGCAGCCGACTCCTTGTCTTCGAGGGAAAAAATCCGTTGGTTCAGAGACGAGGTGCAGCCCGGCGATTTAGTAACAAACGAGAAATATTATTATTTGGAGATGTTTCCCGAGATCACCGGTCCGCGCGAAAAGCTGCGCACAGCGCTTGCCCAATGGACGGCGGCGGGTATGCTGTTGGCCTGCCGAGGAGATAGCAATGGCCTACGATTTTGACCTTTATGTGATTGGTGCCGGTTCCGGCGGTGTACGTGCAGCGCGCTTCGCCGCCGGTTTCGGTGCGAAAGTGGCGGTGGCCGAGAGCCGTTATCTGGGCGGCACCTGTGTCAACGTCGGCTGCGTGCCGAAGAAACTGCTGGTGTACGGCGCGCATTTCGCCGAAGACTTCGAACAGTCGTCCGGTTTCGGCTGGAGCCTGGGTGAAGCAAATTTCGACTGGGCGACCCTGATCGCCAACAAGGACCGCGAGATCAATCGCCTCAACGGCATTTATCGCAACCTGCTGGTCAACAGCGGCGTAACCCTGCACGAAGCCCACGCGAAGATCGTCGGCCCACACGAGGTCGAGGTCAACGGTGAGCGCTTCACCGCGAAAAACATTCTGATTGCCACCGGTGGCTGGCCGCAGATTCCGGAAATCCCTGGGCACGAACACGCGATCAGTTCCAATCAGGCGTTTTTCCTCAAACAGCTGCCGAAGCGGGTGCTGGTGGTCGGTGGTGGTTACATCGCGGTCGAATTTGCCGGGATTTTCCACGGCCTCGGCGCGAACACCACGCTGCTGTATCGCGGTGATCTGTTCCTGCGCGGTTTCGATGGCTCGGTGCGCAAGCATCTGCAGGAAGAACTGACCAAGCGCGGCATGGATCTGCAATTCAACGCCGACATCGCGCGCATCGACAAACAGCCAGACGGCAGCCTCAAGGCGACCCTCAAGGATGGCCGCGTGCTGGAAGCCGACTGCGTGTTCTACGCCACGGGCCGGCGTCCGATGCTGGACAACCTGGGGCTGGAAAACACCGATGTGCAGCTCACTGACAAAGGTTTCATCAAGGTCGACGAGCAATACCAGACCAGCGAGCCGTCGATTCTGGCGCTGGGCGATGTGATCGGGCGGGTGCAATTGACGCCGGTGGCACTGGCCGAAGGCATGGCGGTGGCGCGGCGCTTGTTCAAGCCTGAGCAATACCGTCCGGTGGATTACAAGATGATCCCGACCGCCGTGTTCAGTCTGCCGAACATCGGCACTGTCGGCCTGACAGAAGAAGAGGCGCGGGACGCGGGCCATGAGGTGGTGATTTACGAGAGTCGCTTCCGCCCGATGAAGCTGACGCTGACCGAATGTCAGGAGAAAACCCTGATGAAACTGGTGGTCGACGGCAAGACCGACAAAGTCCTCGGTTGCCACATGGTCGGCCCGGACGCGGGGGAGATCGTCCAGGGGCTGGCAATTGCACTGAAGGCTGGTGCGACCAAGCGTGACTTCGACGACACGATCGGGGTGCACCCGACGGCCGCCGAGGAATTCGTCACCATGCGAACGCCGGTCGGCGCTTAAGCGTCCTTCGCTTTGGCTGTGTCTGGCGCTGCCGCAACGGTAGCCGCCAGGCGCAAGCTGTCTTCGAGGCTGGCCTGAGTCTTGGTCAGTTCTTTCTCCAGTGACTGATTGAGCTGCCGCTGTTCGTCGGCATCCTGTTTCAGCGTCTGACTTTCCAGCAGGGCCACGCGCAGGCGTTCCTGGAGGAGGGTGCGTTCGCTGTCGACGCGAGTCGCTTGCTCCAGCAACTGATCCTGACGCTGGTTGCTGTGCTTGAGCTGATCCTGCAGCAGGCTCAGCTCGCGCTGAGTGCCACGGTTTTCCGTGAGCAGGCGTTCGTTGTCGCGGTGCAACTGAGTGATTTCGTCCTGACGCACCAGCGCACTTTGTTGCGCCTGGCGTAGCTCCATCTGCAACTGCTGAAGCTGGCCTTCGTGACGGGCCTGTTCCTGCTCGCGCTGCTCTTTGCTGGCGTTGCGGTAATGCTCAAGGGCATCGCGGGCGTGCAGGTGCTTTTCTTCCAGCGAGCGGATCTGCTCGTCCTTGTCCTGCAGGCGCAATTCGAAATCAGCCAGCGCCTGATTGAGTCCGGCGTTGCGGGTTTGCTCGGTCTGCAGCATCGAGCGGGTTTCTTTCAACGCCTCGGACTCGCGGGCCAGTGCCGCGCCTTGGATGTCGTGCTGTTGCTCCAGTTGCTCGAGTGCCTGGCGTACCTGTTTGAGCTCCGACTCCAGGGTTTCGCGCTGCTCTTCGAACTGCTCGCGAGCCTGTTCGATCGGCTCTTGCGCCTGTTCTTTCAGGCGCTGGGCGAGACGCGAGACCAGTGCGGTCAGCTCATCATTGATCGGCTCTGCGGACGCTTCGACCGGTTGGCTGCCGTCCTCCAGCTCTTTCAGATAGCGATGGATCGTGGTTTTCGAACCGGTGTTGCCCAGTTCGATGCGTACTGCATCGATGCTGGGGTGTTCGCCCCGGGCCAGAATCGCTGTGCGTGCGATCTGCACCACTGCTTTGTTTACGCCACCACGGGCCATGTGAACTCCTACCATTACGTACTGTGGTACATGCCACCAAAGTACGCAGTGTACCATGCTCAATATAAAGTTAAATGCTTGATTAATCAAAGGCGGGATATACTGGTATTACCCAATGTCAGACCCCTGAATCGGTTTTTTCATCCAGCAATCAGTACGCCTGCGAGAACACTGCCCATGAGCGAGATCGATCGCTATCTGCAAGCCGCCACCCGAGACAACACCCGCCGCAGCTATCGCTCGGCGATCGAACATTTCGAAGTGAAATGGGGCGGCTTCCTGCCGGCGACAGCCGACAGCGTGGCGCGGTATCTGGTCGAGCATGCTGGCGTGCTGTCGATCAATACGCTGAAACTGCGGCTGTCAGCGCTGGCGCAGTGGCACAACAGTCAGGGATTTGCCGATCCGACCAAGGCCCCGGTGGTGCGCAAAGTGTTCAAGGGCATTCGGGCGCTGCATCCCGCGCAGGAAAAACAGGCCGAACCGTTGCAACTGCACGATCTGCAGCAAGTGGTCGACTGGCTTGAACAGGAAGCCAGTAGCGCCAGGCAGAATCAGGATCGTCCGCAGTTGCTCAAGGCCTGTCGCGATCGGGCGCTGATTCTGCTGGGCTTCTGGCGCGGCTTTCGCAGTGACGAGTTGTGCCGTCTGCAGATCGAGCACGTGCAGGCGCACGCCGGCAGCGGCATCACCCTCTACCTGCCGCGCAGCAAGGGCGACCGCGACAACCTCGGGCAGACCTATCAGGCGCCGGCGCTGCTCAAACTGTGCCCGGTGCAGGCGTATATCGACTGGATTACCGAAGCGGCGCTGGTGCGTGGTCCGGTGTTTCGGGCTGTCGATCGTTGGGGGCACCTGAGCGAGGAGGGCTTGCACGCCAACAGCATCATTCCGCTGCTGCGTCAGGCGCTGGAGCGCGCCGGCATCCCGGCCGAGCGTTACACCAGTCATTCCCTGCGCCGCGGTTTCGCCACGTGGGCGCATCAAAGCGGTTGGGATCTGAAATCGCTGATGAGTTACGTCGGCTGGAAGGATATGAAGTCAGCCATGCGCTATGTTGAAGCCAGCCCCTTTCACGGGATGGCGCGGATTATGGATAAGCCGGCTTCGTCGTAGATATGGTTTTCTTCTATTAATACAGTCTGCTAATAGCGAAAACAAATCAGCAGCATCAGGTTTGCCAATGAGCCATCCGTCGAGTGAGTGGGTAGGATTCACCCATCGAATTCACAACCCTGACGGAGAGTCATCAATGCCTATCATGAACAGCCAAGTAAAACCGTTCGAGGCTACCGCGTTCAAAAACGGCGACTTCGTACAAGTCTCGGACGCTGACCTGAAAGGCAAATGGTCCGTAGTGTTCTTCTACCCAGCCGACTTCACTTTCGTGTGCCCAACCGAGCTGGAAGACCTGGCCGACAACTACGCTGCGTTCCAGAAACTGGGCGTGGAAATCTACAGCGTTTCGACCGACACCCACTTTGCTCACGCTGCCTGGCACAACACTTCGCCAGCCATCGGCAAAATCGAATACACCATGATCGGCGACCCGACCCACGTCATCTCCCGCAACTTCGACGTGCTGATCGAAGAAGCTGGTCTGGCTGACCGTGGCACTTTCGTGATCAACCCTGAAGGCCAGATCAAAATCGTTGAACTGAACGATGGCGGCGTTGGCCGTGACGCTTCCGAGCTGCTGCGCAAGATCAAGGCTGCTCAGTACGTTGCTGCTCACCCAGGCGAAGTTTGCCCGGCCAAATGGAAAGAAGGCGAGGCCACTCTGGCTCCGTCCCTGGACCTGGTCGGCAAGATCTGAGTCTGTGAGACACGCAACACAGGGCGGGACTCCGCACCTACTTCAGTAAGCTGCACCGCCCATTGAAAAAGCCCGGGCGAGATTCGCTCGGGCTTTTTTTCGCCTCGAATAAAGACACAGGAGATCGCCCGTATGTTGGACGCCAATCTTAAAGCCCAGTTGAAATCGTACCTGGAACGGGTCACCCAGCCGATCGAGATCGTTGCTTCCCTCGACGACGGTGCGAAATCCCGGGAAATGCTTGACCTGCTGAAAGACGTTGCCAGTCTTTCGAGCCAAATTACCCTGATCGACAGCGGCACCGATGCCCGCAAGCCGTCGTTCTCGATCAACCGCCCAGGTGCCGACATCAGCCTGCGTTTCGCCGGCATCCCGATGGGCCATGAATTCACCTCGTTGGTGCTGGCCCTGTTGCAAGTCGGCGGCCACCCATCGAAAGCCAGCGCCGACGTGATCGAGCAGATCCGCTCGCTCAAGGGGGAGTTCAGCTTCGAAACCTACTTCTCGCTGTCGTGCCAGAACTGCCCGGACGTGGTCCAGGCGCTGAACCTGATGGCCGTGCTGAACCCGAACATCCGTCACGTCGCCATCGACGGCGCGTTGTTCCAGGACGAAGTCAACGATCGCAAGATCATGGCCGTGCCGAGCATCTACCTCAACGGTGAAAATTTTGGCCAGGGCCGCATGGGCCTGGAAGAAATCCTCGCCAAGCTCGACACCGGCGCCATCGAGCGTCAGGCCGAGAAAATCAGCGCCAAACAAGCCTTTGATGTGCTCGTAGTTGGCGGTGGCCCGGCCGGTGCTTCGGCTGCTATCTATGCAGCGCGTAAAGGCATCCGCACCGGTGTGGCGGCTGAGCGCTTCGGCGGTCAGGTGCTCGACACCATGGCCATCGAGAACTTCATTTCCGTGCAAGAAACCGAAGGCCCGAAACTGGCGACGGCGCTGGAAGAACACGTCAAGCAGTACGACGTCGACATCATGAACCTGCAACGCGCCGACAAGCTGATTCCCGGCAAGAACGGCGAGTTGCACGAAGTCCACTTCGCCAGCGGTGCGACCCTCAAAGCCAAGAGCGTGATCCTGGCGACCGGCGCACGCTGGCGGGAAATGAACGTGCCGGGTGAGCAGGAATACCGCAACAAGGGCGTGGCGTACTGCCCGCACTGCGACGGCCCGCTGTTCAAAGGCAAGCGCGTGGCGGTGATCGGCGGCGGTAACTCCGGCGTTGAAGCGGCCATCGACCTGGCCGGTATCGTTGCCCACGTGACGCTGCTGGAGTTCGACGTGCAACTGCGTGCCGACGCGGTGTTGCAACGCAAACTGCACAGTCTGCCGAACGTCACCGTGATCACCAGTGCGCAAACCACTGAAGTCACCGGCAATGGCGAGAAGGTCAACGGCCTGCGTTACAAGGATCGCAATACTGACGAACTGCGCAGCGTCGAGCTGGAAGGGATCTTCGTGCAGATCGGTCTGCTGCCGAACACCGACTGGCTCAAAGGGACCCTCGAGCTGTCGCCGCGCGGTGAAATCATCGTCGACAACCGTGGCGAGACGTCGATCCCGGGCGTCTTCGCGGCCGGCGACGTGACCACTGTGCCGTACAAGCAGATCGTGATTGCGGTGGGCGAGGGCGCCAAGGCTTCCCTCAGCGCGTTCGATCACTTGATCCGCACTTCGGCGCCGGTGTAAACGTCAGTCGCTGAAACAAAAAACCCATGAGTGATCATGGGTTTTTTTATGGGTGAAGCAAAAGATCGCAGCCTGCGGCAGCTCCTACAGGGAATGTGCAGGAGCTGGCGAAGCTTGCGATCTTTTTACAGTGGCGCAGGCTGAATGATTTCAACCCAGTAGCCATCCGGGTCCTTGATGAACGCCAGACTTTTCATGCGGCCATCAGTCAGACGCTTCTGGAAATCACAACCCAGTTCTTCGAAACGTGCGCACGCGGCAACGATGTCCGGCACCGAGATGCAGATGTGGCCGAAACCGCGTGGGTCGGTGTTGCCGTTGTGATAGGCAAAATCGGCGTCGTTTTCAGTGCCGTGGTTGTGGGTCAGCTCGAGGATGCCGGGAATCGACTTCATCCACTCGGTGCGGGCAGCCGCGTCCGCCGGGATCTGCGCCTTGTCGACCAGGGCGAGGAAGTACAGGCTGAATTCGGCTTCCGGGAAATCACGCTTTTCAACCAGCGAGAAGCCCAGTACGCGAGTGTAGAAGTCCAGAGACTTGGTGATGTCCTTCACACGCAGCATGGTGTGGTTGAAGACGAAGTTGCGGGTTGCGCTGTCTGGAGTGGCGGTGACGCCGGGGAAAGTGTTCAGTTCGTGCAGGCTCATAGGCCCTCCGTAACAATGGGGCGAGTGAATGGGCGCAATGATACGCATGCGGGGCGGCATCGCCAAACCGAATGCGCGGCTTGCTCTGTGGGCGGCCGGGCCTCAGACTTTGCTGCTCAATCTGCGAGTGCCTCTGGTAATGATCCGACCGTTCAAAGCGCTGTTCGTTTGCCTTTTCTCATCGCTGCTTGCCGTTTCGGCGCTGGCGGATCAGCCGAGCATCACCTGGCCGGCAGGCTGGGAAGTGGAGGCGCTGCCCGAACAAGCCGCTCAGGTTTCGCGCCAGCGCGCCGTGAAAAACGACGCTGACGGCAATCAAGTGATGGTAATGGAGCTGACCATGAGCCAGGTCGAAGCGGGTCATCAGGTCAACGTGCCGGGCGTTTTGCTGGAGATGCGCAAGTCGATTCAGAAAGACTTCTTCCAGGGCGGCTATCAAAGTGTTTGCAACAAGGTGCACCCGACGACGCTCGGCTCTTTGGATGCGCTGGAAACCACCTGCACGATCACCGAAAACGGTCGACATGTGTTGTCGCAAACATTGGTTGCTGCGGCTACGGCGGATAAGGCCTATGTACTTTCTTACGCGGGTCAGGCCGAGGTTTATAAGGCGAGCACCGAGGAAATAGTCGCAGTGAGAAACAGCTTGAAACTTTAAGCGTCTGTTTGCACCGCGACGGGTTTAGATACCCGAAGGAATTAAGCACAAAGTTTAGTGATCGTTGCGGCTGCAACATCCCGGCGCAAAATGTTTAGCCTCACGGCTTGTGGGTGTTAAAGCGGATTGATAACTAGCGTGGGGGAAATCGTTGCTTTTGTTAGATATTGTCGAAAAAAAGCCCTGCATAATGCAGGGCTTGTTTGTTGACGCAAGATTAACCGCGCAACCAGGAATCAACGGTGGCAGCACCGTACTGTTCCTTCCAGGCTTTCAGGCCACGGTGGTTACCGCCCTTGGTTTCGATCAGTTCACCGGTGTGCGGATTGTGGTAAACCTTGACCACGCGCGCACGGCGGGTTTTTGGTGCGGTGGACACTTGCAAGCCGGACTTGGACGGGTTCGGATCGAGGATGGCGATGATGTCTTTCAGGCCTTTGCCGTAGGTTTTCATCAGCCCCTGGAGCTTTTCTTCGAATTCGATTTCTTTCTTGAGCCCGGCATCGTTCTTCAGCGATTCCAACTGCTTGAGCTGTTCCTGAAGGGCCTTTTCAGCTGACGAAATTCAGCGAGTCTGGACAATATCTTTACTCCAATAGTGTGTTTGGCTGATACCAACCGCAAACAAAGCTATAAGCCAAGAGCCTTGAAGCGACTCGGTGATAATGGCTCACCTGCCAATCTCTCACAGGCTGAAAAAATTGTAGTAGTTAATGCGCCAAGAGTAAATCCTGATCTTGTCGTCATGTAACAACAGTGGTGTTTTGTATCAATTTGGTGCGTCGGGTGGCAGCACCCGGCTTAATTTATTTTTAGTTAATGGTGACTTAATGCATCGATGAAGTCGGCGCCTGGCATGGGTTTTCCGAACAGATAGCCCTGCAGGAAGTTGACGTGGTGTGCGGTCAGATAGTCAGCCTGTGCCGGAGTTTCTACACCTTCGGCAACAATACCCAGATCGAGCTTGGCCGAGAGTTCGATAATTGTGTCCAGAATATGCCGCGACAGCGCGTCAATGCCGATCATCGCGACGAAACTCTGGTCGATCTTCAGGAAGTCGACGTTGAATTTGCGCAGATAACCCAGGCTTGAATGGCCGGTGCCGAAGTCGTCGATGGCGATCATCACCCCCAGCGTGTGCAACTGCTCGAACAACAGGTGCGTGACATCGGTTGGCTCGATCAGCTCGCGCTCGGTCAGCTCCAGCACCAGGTTGATGCTGCCGGGGGCAAATGCAGCGAGAAACTCGCGACAGTCTTCGACCAGTTGCAGATCCTGGCAGTGGCTGGCGGTGATGTTGATGCCGATGTGGAATGGTTTTTCGAAGTCCGCCGACAACGGACCGAGCAGGGCGGCAGTCTGCTGCATCAGGGTGCGGGTCATGGGCACGATCAGGCCCGAATGTTCGGCAAACGGGATGAACAGGTCCGGCCGCACCAGACCTTCTCTGGGGTGATTCCAGCGCATCAGCACTTCAGCACCGGACCATTTCCGGCTGTCGCCATGCACCACCGGCTGGAAATAGGGAATGAATTCGCCGGCCTCCAGCGCTCGCAGCATTTCATGGCTGGGGGAGGTGGCGCGTCGCTGCAGGACGTGGGCGATAGCGCCCGCGATCACCCCGAAAAATATCAGCAGACTGAACAGCGGCGGGTATTCGCTGCCCATGTAGCGCCAGGTTTGTCCCTGCGGGAAGCCTGCACTGACACTGAAGGCATAGCGCGAAGACGCGAGCATACTCTGCGCCACCGGCAACGGCGGCAGGGCGCCCTGATGCACTTTGCCATCGGCGGACAGCCAATTGTCGCCGACCTGCAACAACAGCAGCGTCTGCCGGCCGATCAGGCGCAGGATGTTGCTCAGGTGATAGCCATCGAGGGTGGTCAGCGCGCCGCCGCGGCCTTCGCTGAGCCGATACACCAGCAGCGCGGTGTTGGGCGTCACGGGGTTGCCATTCATCAACCACAGTTTGCCCTGGGTGTAGTCGCCCGGGTTTACGGCCTCCTGGAACTCCCCGAACAGCGAACTGCAATAGAGGTTGTTGTCCCACACCAGATTGGTCGAGCGCACGAAGGGGCGACGCGTCACCTGCTCACGCAACGCCAGTTTGACGCTGTCGCAGGGTTGACCGGCCAATGGCAACAATTCACTGGCGGCCTGGGCGGTGTTGTCGAGCATCAGTTCAAACTGGCGCAGCGCCTCCTCGGCGGTATTTTGCGTGCTCTGTTGCAAGGTGCGCTCGGCTTGCAGATACAGAATCCCGCCGCCCAGCAGAACGGGTAAAACACCACAAAGCAGGCTCACACAAATGCGTACGCTACGTTTGCGGCGGGGTTTGACGGTCAAGGGCATGGACGCATCCTGTTGCGATGGAGTGGAACTCTCGAACGCAGGCCTGGCAACGGCGCGCCTGTGAGTAACAGCGAAGTCAAAAGGGATGATAGATGGCCGTTGGCGCTTGTGCCGCTCACGGCGGGTTGATCTGTGCAGCGAGTTCGATAAACGCTCGCGTGGCGGGCGAAGCCTGACGCTGATCGAGGACAGCCAGGCCGATCAGGCGTTGCACCGCCGGCAACAGCGGCTTCTTCACGTAACGCGGGGCAGGATCGTCCGGCAACGAGCCTTCAGCGACGACGGTGATTGCATCGCCCCGGCTGACGACGTCCAGCGTACTGAGCAATTGCGAACAGCGATAGCGAATGTTCGGTTGCAGGCGCGCGGCGGTGAACAAACGCGAAACCAGCTCCGATGATCCGGCCTCGGTCAGCACAAATGGGTCGGCACACAGATCCTGGAGGCTCAGCGCCGCACGTGCGGCCAGTGGGTGATCGAGCGGGAGCAGGGCAACCATCTGGTCTTCGACCAGAGCAAAGGTGTCGAAGCGTTCCTCGGGCAACACCACAAAACCGACGTCGATTCGCCGCTCCTCCAGCCACTGCAGCACCTGCCGGTCCGGCCCCTCATCAATATGCACTTCAATACCCGGATGCACTTCGCGATAGCGCTGCAGAATCTTCGGCAGCAACTTGATTGATGATGTCGGGCCGAACGAGCCGATCCGCAGCGTACCGCTTTTCATGCCGCGCGCATCGGCGGCTTCCTGGCGCAAGGTGTTGGCCAGGCCGAGCATGGCCCGTGCGCGCTGGAGCAACTGCTCGCCAATATCGGTAAGTTCCACCTGCGACTGATGCCGCCGCAACAACTCCACGCCCAACTCCTGCTCCAGCGACTTCATCGCGTGGGATATCGCCGACTGCGAAATCCCCAGACGATGGGCGGCGAGGGTGAAACCGCGCAGTTCAGCGACCAGCGAGAAGATCTCCAGTTGCGTGAGGGTCATGAGTGTTTGCTCATTTTACGATGAGAGGAAATGAGGTGAATGATACGCCATCCTTTGCCTGCTTTGGTCTGGAGTGTCATGCGCAACGTCGAACAAATCCACGCAACAACTTCCGACCGCCCGGTTTATCTGACCCTGGCGGCGGTAACCATGATTTGGGGCGGAACATTCGTCGCCGGGCGTTTTCTGGCGGGCAGCCTCAGCCCGCTGTTCGCCGCCAGCCTGCGCTTCCTGCTCGCCAGCATGGCGCTGCTCGGGTTTCTGTGGATAGCGCGTATCCCGCTGGCGCGACCGACGTTCCGGCAATGGCTGCAACTGACTCTGCTCGGGTTCTTCGGGATTTTCTTCTACAACCTGTGCTTCTTTTATGGCCTGCAGTACATCAATGCTTCACGGGCCTCGTTGATTGTCGCGTTGAACCCGGCCGTGATCGGTCTGGCCTCATGGCTGCTGTTCAAGGAGCACCTGGGCCGGGTGAAAGTCGCCGGTATCGCGACCTGCATCGCCGGCGCCGCTCTGGTGATTGTCAGCCGCAACCCGCAATTACTTGTCGTGACACCCGATACATGGATCGGTGATCTGTTGATTTTTGGCTGCGTGTTGAGCTGGGGCGTTTACTCGCTGTTTTCCCGGGGGCTGAACCAGTCCATTGGCCCGCTGCAGACCGTGACGTTTTCCGTGTTGATCGGCAGCGGGATGCTGTGGACGCTGGCAATGCTGCGTGGCGAGGTCAGCGGGGCGGCCCTGATCAACCTCGGCACGCCACAATGGCTGGGTCTGATTTACCTTGGCGTACTCGGCTCGGCGCTGGCCTACATCGGCTACTACGACGGCATCCGCAAAATCGGCGCAACCCGCTCCGGCGTGTTCATTGCCCTGAATCCGCTGACCGCGGTGGTGCTCGGCGCACTGCTGCTCGGCGAGCAACTGACGTTGAGCATGTGCCTGGGCGGCGGATTGGTGCTGGTGGGGATTTACCTGTGCAACAAACCTCTTGCACCGATGCGAAAAAGGCGGATTTTATAGAGAGGGCAGACAACCCTATTTACGCTGTGTAGAATCGGGTTACGCATACAATAATAATCGTCTTCTGGCAGCAGAAGCCTCGCCCGCAAGAGCCTTGGGTCGACAATGAAGATATTCGGGTTTCAACTGATCTACGGTGACTTCCTCGCCCGCAGCGTGCGAGGCATCTCCTGCGCACCTCCCGCCGGTCTCAGCATTACTGACAAATAACTCTGGTTAATTGATAAGAATGATGAGGCGTCACCATGACCGATTTATACGAAAACCCAATGGGCCTGATGGGCTTTGAATTCATCGAGTTCGCATCGCCTACTCCTGGCACCCTGGAGCCGATCTTCGAGATCATGGGCTTCACCAAAGTCGCGACCCACCGCTCCAAGAACGTACACCTGTACCGTCAGGGCGCGATCAACCTGATCCTCAATAACGAACCGCACAGCGTCGCCTCGTACTTCGCCGCCGAACATGGCCCGTCGGTGTGCGGCATGGCGTTTCGCGTCAAGGATTCACAGAAAGCCTACAACCGCGCCCTGGAACTCGGCGCCCAGCCGATCCACATCGAAACCGGCCCGATGGAGCTGAACCTGCCAGCGATCAAAGGCATCGGCGGTGCGCCGCTGTACCTGATCGACCGTTTTGGTGAAGGCAGCTCGATCTACGACATCGACTTCGTGTTCATCGAGGGCGTTGACCGCAACCCGGTCGGTGCCGGCCTGAAGATCATCGATCACCTGACCCACAACGTGTACCGTGGCCGCATGGCTTACTGGGCCAACTTCTACGAGAAGCTGTTCAACTTCCGCGAGATCCGCTACTTCGACATCAAGGGCGAATACACCGGCCTGACCTCGAAAGCGATGACCGCTCCGGACGGCATGATCCGCATCCCGCTGAACGAAGAGTCGTCCAAGGGCGCCGGGCAGATCGAAGAGTTCCTGATGCAGTTCAACGGCGAGGGCATCCAGCACGTGGCGTTCCTCACTGACGACCTGGTCAAGACCTGGGATCAGTTGAAGAAGATCGGCATGCGCTTCATGACCGCACCGCCGGACACCTACTACGAAATGCTCGAAGGCCGCCTGCCGAACCACGGCGAGCCGGTTGATCAACTGCAATCGCGCGGCATCCTGCTCGACGGCTCGTCGAACCCGGACGACAAGCGCCTGCTGCTGCAGATCTTCTCGGAAACCCTGATGGGCCCGGTGTTCTTCGAATTCATCCAGCGCAAAGGCGATGATGGTTTCGGCGAGGGTAACTTCAAGGCACTGTTCGAATCGATCGAGCGTGATCAGGTGCGTCGTGGTGTGCTGACCACCGAGTAAGCCATGAAAAAGCCTGGCTTGTGCCAGGCTTTTTCAAGATCAAAAGATCGTCCGATCGCGGCCCGAGCCTGCGGCAGCTCCTACAGGGAATGCATTCCAATGTAGGAGCTGCCGAAGGCTGCGATCTTTTGCTTTTAAGAGCGGCGCTGCCGCATCAAGTGCTTGAATCCTTCAAACACCAGCACCACCACCGCCAGCCAGATCGGAATGTACGTCAGCCACTCACCCGCCTTGATACTTTCCCCCAGCAACAACGCCACGCCGAGCAGCAACACCGGCTCCACATAACTGAGCAAGCCAAACAGACTGAACGGCAACAAGCGGCTGGCAATGATGTACACCACCAGCGCCGAAGCACTGATCAGCCCGAGCAGCGGAATCAGCCAGAGCAGGCCCGGGTACTGATCGAACACGGCAAAGCCTTGCTCTCCGCCGCGCACGAACCAGTAGGCCACCGGCAGCATCAAGGTCATGTCGACCCACAGACCACCGAGGTGGTCGGTCTTCAGGCGTTTGCGCAGGACGAAATACAGCGGATACCCGACCACGACCACCAGCGTCGCCCAGGAGAATCCGCCGACCTGATACAGCTCGTTGGCCACGCCGAGAATGGCAAAGAACACCGCGATTTTCTGCAGGTACGACAGGCTGTCGCCGTACACGATGCGCCCGGTCAGTACCATCGCCAGCGGCAACAGGAAATAACCCAGCGACACGTCGAGGCTGTAGCCATTGAGCGGCGCCCACATGAACAACCACAACTGCACGCCGAGCAAGCCCGACGAAACGATCAGACCGCCGATCAGCTTTGGATAGCCCGCCACCTTGCGCAACAGTTCCAGCACCCGCCGCCATTCCCCCGACACCAGCATGAACACGGTCATGCACGGCACGGTCAGCAGCATCCGCCAGCCAAAGATTTCCACGCCGCTCAATGGGGTGAGCAGCGAAGTGTAGTAATACATGACGGCAAACAGCACCGAGGCTGAAACCGATAGAGCGATACCTTTAGACAAACTGTCCTCGCGGATGGGTGATCAAACAGGGCGCGCAGGATACGTGGTTTTTGTGCTGAATATTGGTCGGGGTGGCCAATATTTCCTACATGAACCCAAAAGCCCCTCACCCTAACCCTCTCCCAGAGGGAGAGGGGACTGACCGCAGGGTCTCGCGACATTCAGCGATGTGAAAGTCCGAGTCGATTATGGATTCAACACAACAGCTTCAGGCAAAAGCGTAGCTTCAATATTCCCCGATCGGTTCCCTCTCCCCCGGGAGAGGGCTAGGGTGAGGGCAGCGATCTCACGCCGAACGCGGTCTACGGCCCGACACAAAATGGCTCACATCGTTGAACCCCGGCGTCGACGCGTGCCCCGGTGTTACCAGCGAGTCGATAAACGCTTCATCCTCTGCCGTGATCTGGACCGCCTGCGCCTTGGTGTAGGTATCCCACTGCTGTTCGGTGCGCGGTCCGACAATCGCCGAAGTCACCGCGCTGTTGTTCAGCACCCAGGCAATCGCGAATTCGACAATCCCGACCCCACGGCCTTGCGTGTACTGCTGAATCTGCTGGGCGATGCGCAGCGATTCCACCCGCCATTCGGTTTCCAGAATGCGCTTGTCCTGACGCCCGGCGCGGCTGTTGGCGTCCGGGGTTACGTCGGGCGCGTATTTGCCGCTGAGCACGCCGCGAGCCAGCGGACTGTAAGGCACCACGCCGAGGCCATAGGTTTGCGCGGCGGTGATCTGTTCGGTCTCGGCCTGACGGTTGACGATGTTGTACAGCGGCTGGCTGATGACCGGGCGATCAACGCCGAGGTTGTCGGCGATACGGATCACCTCGGCAATGCGCCAGCCTCGATAATTCGACAAGCCCCAGTAACGAATCTTGCCCTGGCGAATCAGATCGCCAATCGCCGACACAGTGACTTCCAGCGGCGTGTTGTGGTCTTCGCGGTGCAGGTAATAGATGTCGAGATAGTCGGTGCCGAGGCGCGTCAGGCTGGCCTCCAGACCATTGAAGATGTGCTTGCGGCTCAAGCCGCTGCGGTTCGGCACACCATCCACCGGGCCGAACCCGACCTTGGTCGCCAACACCCATTCGTGCCGATGGCGGGCAATCGCCTCGCCGACGATTTCTTCTGAGCGGCCGTTGGTATAGACGTCGGCGGTGTCGATGAAATTGATGCCCTGATCCCAGGCCTTGTCGATGATGCGCAGCGAATCTTCAGCGCTGGTCTGCTCGCCAAACATCATCGTGCCGAGGGTGAGGGTGGACACCTGCAACCCTGAGTGCCCCAGTGTGCGATAGCTCATGCCGAAATCCTTTTATCGGGTGGGAAAGCTCCAATCAAATACCAGAAGCATCCCACGGGGCAAAGTGAATTATCGGCTGAGCGACCTGCCTGCAGTACCTGAGTTTGCTCGGACATCGTAAAAAGATCGCAGCCTTCGGCAGCTCCTACAGGGAAACGCGTATTTCCGTGTAGGAGCTGCCGCAGGCTGCGATCTTTTGATCTTGAAGCGTGATTAAGCCCGCAAAGTCCGCGTCATGCGCAACGCCAGCAAGCTGCCGCCAACGATGACCCCCGCCAGCAAATACAACGCCGCATCGGTCGAACCGGTGCTGTCCTTGACCCAACCCACCAGGTACGGGCTGAGGAAACCGGCCATCTGCCCCATCGAGTTGATCAACGCCAGACCACCGGCCGCCGCGCCCGCGCTCAACAGGGCGGTCGGCACCGGCCAGAACATCGGCAGACCGGTCAGCGCGCCCATGGTCGCGATGGTCAGGCCGAGAATAGCGATGGCCGGGTTGGCGGCGAAGTTCACCGCGATCAGCAGACCGAGCGCGCCCATCAGCATCGGCACTACCAAGTGCCAGCGCCGTTCTTTGCGCAAGTCTGCCGAACGCCCGACCAGCAACATGAACACCGCCGCCAGCAGATACGGAATCGCGCTCAGCCAGCCGATCACCAGGTTGTCGCTGAAGCCGAGGTTCTTGATGATCGACGGCAGCCAGAAGTTGATCGCGTACACGCCGCTCTGGATGCAGAAGTAGATCAGGCCGAAGGCCCAGATCGCCGGGTTCTTGAACACCGCGAGCAGCGAGTCGGAAGTGGTTTTCGGCTTGTTCGCCAGGTCTTCGGCCTGATCCGCCTCAAGCACCGCGCGCTCGTGCGGGCTCAGCCACTTGGCGTTGGCAAAGCTGTCGCTGAGCAGGAAATAGGCGAGGGCGCCGAGTATGACCGTTGGAATGCCTTGCAGCAGAAACATCCACTGCCAGCCGGCCAGACCGCCCTGGCCTGCGGCGAAGTGATTGAGAATCCAGCCGGAAAACGGACTGCCGAGCAGGCCGGAAACCGGGATCGCCGACATGAACAGCGCCATGATCCGCCCACGGCGGAACGTCGGGAACCACTGCGAGAGATACAGCACCACACCGGGGAAGAACCCGGCTTCGGCGGCGCCAGTGAACAGGCGCAGGGTGTAGAACTGGGTCGGGGTGGTGACGAACAACAGACAGGTCGACAGTGTGCCCCAAGTGATCATCATCAGCGCGATCCAGCGGCGCGGGCCGAATCGGGTCAGCGCCAGGTTGCTCGGCACGCCGCACAGCACGTAGCCGATGAAGAAGATCCCGGCACCGAGGCCGTACACGGTTTCACTAAACTTCAGTGCGTCGAGCATCTGCAGTTTGGCGAAGCCAACGTTGACCCGGTCGAGGTAGTTGAACAGGTAGCAGATGAAGATGAAGGGAATCAAACGCAGGGTGATGCGTTTGTAGACGGCGTTTTTACCGTCATCGATGGTCTGGGTAGCTGCGGCGCTCTGCGACATAGCGGCTCTCTCTTTATTATGATTTTTTGCGATGCACAGGTTAACGTTGATCGCCCCGAGAGTCTCGGCCACCTGTGGCCGGATTGTCTTTGTGCCTGAGCACAGGGTTTGCCGCCAGACCCTGTGCGGGTGAACAACCGTCCGCCGCCGCTGCTTAAGGATTTTGCCGATCATGTTCGAACTCGATCACGACCTCGCTCAGGATATCGTCGACCGGGCCATGGCCATTTTGCCCTACAACGTCAACGTCATGGACAGCCAGGGGCTGATCCTCGGCAGCGGCGAGCCGGAGCGCATCAACACCCGTCACGAAGGTGCGCAACTGGTACTGGCCAACGGGCGGGTGGTGGAGATCGACGCGCAAACCGCCGTGCATTTGAAGGGCGTGCAGCCGGGGATCAACCTGCCGCTGCTGCTCGATCAGCGGTTGATCGGTGTACTCGGAATCACCGGCGAACCTGAGCAACTGCGCACCTACGCCGAACTGGTGCGCATGACCGCCGAAATGCTCGTCGGCCAGCGCAACCAGCAGGCCGAACAGCAATGGCGGCGTCAGCGTTGTGATGACTTGCTGGCGTTGCTGTTGAGCGAAGCGGGGGACTCGCCGCGGCTGATTGATGAAGCGCAGCAACTGGGGCTCAAGCCGCAACTGACCCGGGTGCCGTATCTGTTCGAGCTGGGGCTGGAACACGGGCCGGGGCAAACCGTCGAGGCGTTGAGCGCGTGGTTGACCTCGCGCTATCCGGACAGCTGGTGCGTGAGTTCGGCCAAATCATCGCTGCTGTGGTGCCGGCCCGCAAGTCAGACGGTTGAGCATGATCGTTTGCTGGAAAAGCTTGATGGCTTGGGCTGGAACATTCTGCGCATCGCCGTGGGTGGGCAGGCGGATGGGCTGGCCGGCTTGCGCCGCTGTTATCGGCGGGTCGGCGATCTGCTGGCCTATGGGCGGGACGTGCTGCCGCACTCGCGTTTGCTGACGCTCAATCGCTATCGCCTGCCGGTGATGCTCTGGCGCCATCGCAACGATGATGCGCTGGATGAATTGCTCAAACCGTTGCGCAAGGTCATCGCCAAGGACGGCAACGGCCAGTTGCTCGCGACCCTGCGCAGTTGGTGTGAACACGATGGGCAGAGTCAGGCGTGTGCCGATGCATTGGGCATTCATCGCAACAGCCTGCGTTACCGGATGGAGCGGATTGCCGAGATCAGCGGGGTGGATCCGCTGAAGCTCGACGGGATGCTGGCGCTATATCTCGGGGTGCAATTGCTGCCGCAGACTGATCTAGCTGTATGAGTTGTTCTTGCGGCCGCCATCGCTGGCAAGCCAGCTCCCACAGGTTTACAAGGTGATTACAAGTTTTGTAGCCACTGAAGATCCCTGTGGGAGCTGGCTTGCCAGCGATGAGGCCAGAACATTCGGCATCAAGCCCAAGGTCTTTGTAGAAATGAACAATAAACGCCCACCGCCCTTGTGCAGCGGACAGGCGTCAATGCGCATGCCGACTGGCAGCATGAGGGGCATTGGAACTGGAGAATTCGCATGAAGATCGTCATCGCCCCCGATTCGTTCAAGGACAGCCTGAGTGCCCAAGGCGTTGCCGAGGCCATTGCGCTGGGGCTGGCGCAAGTCTGGCCGCAGGCGACATTGGTCAAGTGCCCGATGGCCGACGGTGGCGAGGGCACGGTGGAGTCGATTCTTGCCGCGTGTGAAGGCGAGCTGCGCCGCACCCGCGTACGCGGGCCGTTGGGCACACCGGTCGATGCCGCGTGGGGCTGGCTGCCACACAACCACACCGCGATCATCGAAATGGCTGAGGCCAGTGGTTTACAACGGGTGCCCACGGGGCAGCGCGATGCCTGCATCACCAGCACCTTCGGCACCGGTGAACTGATTCGCGCCGCGCTGGATGCCGGTGCGCAACGGGTGATTCTGGCGATTGGCGGCAGCGCCACCAACGACGGCGGCGCCGGCGCGATGCAGGCGCTCGGTTTGAAATTGTTCGATGCGCAGGGGCAGGCGCTGGTGCCGGGTGGTCTTGCCTTGGCGCAATTGGCCCATCTGGATCTGAGTGATCTGGATTCGCGTCTGGCGCAGGTACGCTTCGATATCGCCGCCGACGTCAACAACCCACTCTGCGGCCCGCACGGCGCCTCGGCGATTTTCGGCCCGCAAAAGGGCGCGTCACCGGCACAGGTGCAGCAACTGGATCAGGCGCTGGGCCACTTCGCCGAACTCTGCGCGCAGGCGTTGGGCAAGGACGTTCGCGATGAGCCGGGCAGCGGTGCAGCGGGTGGACTGGGTTTTGCGGCGAAGGCGTTTCTCGGTGCGCAATTTCAGGCCGGCGTTGAAGTGGTGGCCGAGTTGGTCGGGCTGGCCGAAGCGGTCAACGGCGCCGATCTGGTGATCACCGGCGAAGGGCGGTTCGACGCGCAAACCCTGCGCGGCAAGACCCCGTTCGGCGTGGCGCGGATTGCCAAGCAACACGGGGCCCCGGTCATTGTCATCGCCGGCACGCTGGGCGAGGGTTATCAGGAACTGTACGAGCACGGCATCGACGCGGCATTCGCCGTCACCAGCGGCCCGATGACCCTCGAACAGGCCTGCGCCGAGGCTCCGCGTTTGTTGCGTGAACGCACGGCTGACATTGCCCGGGTCTGGCAGATGGCCAAACTCAATAGCTGACTGCCTGAACACATTGTGGTGAGGGGATTTATCCCCGATGGGCTGCGAAGCAGCCCCCCGCGTTTTTCGCTAAAAACCAGTTTTGAGAATTTGCGACTGCTGCGCAGCCGATCGGGGATGAATCCCCTCGCCACAGTGGGTTGGTGTCGGGGTGTTTCAGCGCTGAAACACCTTGAAAAATATTTTCGCTTTACACAAAACCTTCCTAAAGCCCAGCCGATACAGAGATCAGGCGCACACAGATTCCCTCGAACAGTGACGCCACACTGAACCCGCCCCAAGGTCCAGTGATGACGGCAAGGACGCTCGCAGTTACCTCTACCCGAGAGTCCAACCATGTCCTTGCGTAACCTGAATATCGCGCCCCGTGCCTTCCTCGGTTTTGCCTTTATTGCCTTGCTGGTGATCGTTCTTGGCGTGTTCGCCGTCAACCGCATGACGACCATCCGCCAGGCCTCCATCGACATGGAGACCAATCAACTGCCCAGCGTGACGTACCTTGGCGTGGTGACGGAAAACGTTTTGCGCCTGCGGATCCTGTCGTTCCGGATTCTGGTCAACCGCGACCCGGCAGGTCTGCAAGAAGCGCAAACGCGCATCGGCGTGCTGGTGGACAAGGTGCGCAGTGCTCAGGCCAGTTATGCCGCGTTGCCCGCCGGTAGCGAAGAGCTGGCGCAATACAAAGCGTTCGCCGCGACGCTGGAGAACTATCTGCAAGCGCAAAACCAGATGATGGAGCTGTCGCGTCAGGACAAGGTCGAGGAGATGCGCACCCTGATCAATACGCGAATCAAGGACGGCACCGATCAGATGGGCGAGCAGCTCAACAAACTGATTGCGATCAACGCCGCCGGTGCGAAAGACGCGTCCGCTCAAGCGGGCGAGCACTACGACAGCGCCATCACCGGCATCGTCATTGTCGCGGTGGTTGCCGCTTTGGCGACGGTGCTGTTGGCCCTGCTGCTGACCCGCAGCATCGTTACCCCGCTGAACCGTGCAGTGCTGGCGGCGCAAACCATTGCCGGCGGCAACCTGAGCAAAACCATTGAAGTCGACGGCAAGGACGAACCGGCCCGCCTGCTCGAAGCGCTGGCCCTGATGCAGACCAACCTGCGCAAAACCATCGAACAGATCGCCGGCTCCGCCACGCAACTTGGCGCTGCTGCCGAAGAGCTTAGCGCGGTCACCGAAGAGGCTTCCCGTGGTCTGCAGCAGCAGAACGATGAAATCGAGCAGGCTGCCACCGCCGTCAACGAGATGACCGCCGCTGTGGAAGAAGTCGCACGCAACGCGGTGTCGACCTCCGAAGCCTCGAACCAGTCGACCCAGGCTGCCCGCGAAGGTCGCGACCAGGTGGTGAAAACCGTCGACGCGATCCAGACCATGACCCACGACGTGCAGAACACCGCGCAAATGATCGAAGGCCTCGCCGCGCAGGGCCGCGACATTGGCAAGGTACTGGACGTGATTCGCGCCATCGCCGAACAGACCAACCTGCTGGCGCTCAACGCGGCGATCGAAGCGGCGCGTGCCGGTGAGGCCGGACGCGGTTTCGCCGTAGTAGCGGACGAGGTGCGCGCCTTGGCCCATCGCACCGCGCAATCGACCCAGGAAATCGAAAAAATGGTCGCCGGCATTCAGAACGGCACGGGTGAAGCGGTTTCGTCGATGCAGCAAAGCAACCAGCGCACCCAGACCACCCTGGAAATGGCCCGCGCCGCCGGTGTGGCGCTGGAACAGATCACCCAGTCGATCCATCAGATCAACGAGCGCAACCTGGTGATCGCCAGCGCCTCGGAAGAACAGGCGCAGGTCTCCCGTGAAGTTGATCGCAACCTGGTCAATATTCGCGACCTGGCCACCCAATCGGCTGCCGGGGCCAACCAGACCAGCGCCGCCACCCATGAACTGTCGCGTCTGGCAGTGGATTTGAATGCCATGGTGGCGCGGTTTGTGATTTGACCTAGGGTGAAGGCTGGAGACCGCGCAATCAGGAGACGTGCATGCGCTATTCAGCCTTGACCCAACGCATCGCCGGGGAGGGAGCAGCGGCCTGGCAGATTCATGACCGAGCGCTGGAGATGCGCGCCGAGGGTGTCGATATCCTGCTGCTGAGCGTGGGCGATCCGGATTTCGACACGCCGCTGCCGATCATCCACGGCGCCATCGACAGTCTGCTGGCTGGCGATACGCATTATTCGGAGGTGCGTGGCCGCTTGGCGCTGCGCAAATTGATCGCTGCCCGCCACCAGCGGCGCAGCGGTCAGGTGGTGGATGCCGAGCACGTGATCGTGCTGCCCGGCGCGCAATGCGCGGTGTATTCGGTGGCGCAATGCCTGCTGGATCCGGGTGACGAGGTGATCGTCGCCGAGCCGATGTACGTCACCTACGAGGGCGTGTTCGGCGCCTGCGGTGCGACGGTGGTGCCGGTGCCGGTCAGGCCGGAGAACGGTTTTCGCGTTGATCCCGCCGATGTTGCCGCGCGGATCACGCCTAAGACCCGCGCGATGCTGCTAAACAGTCCCAACAATCCCTCTGGCGCAAGCCTGTCTCTGCTGATCTGGCAGGAACTGGCGGCGCTGTGCGTGCGCCACGATTTGTGGCTGATCAGTGACGAGGTCTACAGCGATCTGCTGTACGAGGGCGAACATATCAGCCCGGCGAGTCTACCGGGCATGGCCGAACGCACGGCGACTATCAACAGTTTGTCGAAATCCCATGCCATGACTGGCTGGCGCATTGGCTGGTCGATCGGCCCGAAAGCCTTGGCCGAGCATCTGGTGAACCTGTCGTTGAGCATGCTCTTCGGCCTGCCGGACTTCGTGCAGAAAGCCGCGCAAGTGGCGCTGGAAAGTGATCTGCCGGAAGTGACGCAGATGCGCGAGGAATATCGGTTGCGCCGCGATCTGGTCTGCGAGCGTTTGCGCGGCTGCCCAGGGCTGCAGCCGATCCGCCCGGATGGCGGGATGTTCGTGATGGTCGATGTGCGCCAGACCGGGTATGGCGCGCAGGCGTTTGCCGAGCGGCTGCTGGAAGGGTACGGCGTGTCGGTGCTGGCGGGGGAGGCGTTCGGGCCAAGTGCGGCGGGGCATATTCGCATCGGGCTGGTGCTGGATCGGGTGCAGCTGGCGGATGCCTGTGCGCGGATTGCGTTGTGTGCGGTGCAGTTGCTGCAGGCGCGTAGTGCCTGACAGTTTTGTGGGGCCTGTCCCGGCCTCATCGCTGGCAAGCCAGCTCCCACAGGGTTTTGTGTCGTTCTGAAATGAAATGAACACTGAATAACCTGTGGGAGCTGGCTTGCCAGCGATTTGGCCAGAACAGGCACTGAATAACTCAGCCCTGCCAAGCCGCCGGATTCACCAGATTCACCGGCCTCTCCCCAGCCAAAGCCGCCAGCAGATTCTCCACCGCACACCGCGCCATCGCCTCCCGCGTCTCATGCGTCGCCGAGCCCATGTGCGGGGTTGCCACCACATTATTCAGCTGCAACAACGGCGAATCATGATTCAGCGGCTCACGCTCGAACACATCCAGCCCCGCTGCGCGAATCCGCTGATGGCGCAACGCGTCGATCAGCGCCGCTTCATCCACCACTTTGCCGCGCGAGATATTGACGAAAATGCTCTCGGGGCGCATCAGCGCAAACTGCTCGGCGCCGATCAAACCTTCGGTCTGCGCAGTCAGCGGCAAGGTCAGGCAGATGAAGTCCGCCTCTTGCAGCAGCGCCTCAAGGCTGCGGTACTGCGCGTCGAAACGCGCCTCGACTGCCGGTTTGCGCGACTGGCTGTGATACAGCACCGGCATGCCAAAGCCGAAATGCCCGCGCTGCGCCAACGCTTCACCGATCCGCCCCATGCCGATGATGCCCAGGGTCTTGCCGTGTACATCGGTACCGAAATGCGCCGGGCCGATGTTGCGATGCCACTGGCCGCTGCGCACCATGTTCGCCAGTTCCACCACGCGCCGGGCGGTGGCGAGGATCAAGGCGAAACCGGTGTCGGCGGTGGTTTCGGTCAGCACGTCGGGGGTATTGCTCAGAAGGATCTTGCGCCGGGTCAGGTAGTCGATGTCGTAGTTGTCGACACCCACCGAAACGCTGGCAATCGCCTGCAGTTGCGGCGCGAGGTCGAGCAACGCGGCGTCGAGTTTCAAACTGGCGCCGAGCAAACCGTGGGCGCCGGGCAGGGCGTCGCGCAGTTTCATCAAGCCGTCGGCGTCGAGGCTTTCGATCAGTGTCACGTCACACTGTTGCTTCAGACGCGTCATCAGCGCCGGCGACAGTTTTTTGTACAGCACGACATGTTTTTTCATGAACAAAAATCTCTTCAGGAATGCGCCGGCACAGGACGCGTGGCAACGGCTTTGGCCACGACGCGGTCACTGGCGCCGGGCTTGAGAAAAATCGTCAGCACCACCGACAGCAGCAACGCGCCGCTCATCAGCAGGTACGAAGCGCCGGGCGAACCGGTGGAGCTGTTCAGATAACCGACCAGATATGAGCCGCCGAACGAGCCGAGCGCGCCCATGCTGTTGATCAACGCCATGGCGCCACCGGCGACGTTGGCCGGCAGAATCTCCGGAACAATGGCGAAGAACGGCCCGTAAGGCGCGTACATGCAGGCGCCGGCGATCACCAGCAGCGTGTATGACCACCAGAAATGTTCCGCGCCCAAGGCGTAGGAGCCGTAGAACGCAATGGAGGCGATCAGCAGCGGCGGCCAGACGAAGCGTTTGCGCTTCTGCAGTTTGTCCGAACCCCACGACACCGCGAGCATGCCGATCACCGCCGCCAGGTACGGCAGCGCCGACAGCCAGCCGGCCTCGATCATGTCCATTTGCGCGCCGGCCTTGAGGATCGACGGCAACCACAGCACAAAGCCGTAGACGCCGATGCTCCAGCAGAAAAACTGCAGCGCCAGAATGATCACCTTCGGCGAACGAAACGCTTCGGCGTAGTTCTTCACCGCTTTGATCCCGACCTGTTCGGCGGCGAGGGCGCTTTCCAGATCGTGCTTTTCCTGGTCGCTCAGCCACTTGGCCTGAGCCGGACGATCATCGGCCAGCTTCCACCAGATAAACGCCCAGAGCACCGCCGGCAAGCCTTCGATAATGAACATCCAGCGCCAGCTGAAGTGCTGCACCAGATAGCCGGAAACCACCGACATCCACAGCATCGTTACCGGGTTGCCGAGGATCAGGAAGGTGTTGGCCCGCGAGCGTTCGGCACGGGTGAACCAGTGGCACAGGTAGACCAGCATCGCCGGCATCACCGCGGCTTCGACCACGCCGAGCATGAAGCGGATCACGATCAGCCAGTAGGCGTTGGACACGATGCCGGTCAGGGTGGCGAGGCCGCCCCAGAAAATCAGGCTGAAGAAAATCAGCTTTTTCACGCTGTGCTTCTGCGCGTAGATCGCTCCCGGTACCTGGAAGAAAAAATAACCGAGGAAGAACAGCGCCCCGAGCAATGAAGACAGGCCCGGGGTGATCATCAGGTCGGCAGCCATTCCGGAGGCGGCGGCAAAGCCGTAGTTGGCGCGATCCAGATACGCCAGGCTGTAAGTGATGAACACGATCGGCATGATGTACCACCAGCGGCGGGCGGCGAGGGTTGCGGTTTTCATGGTGTTGCTCCTGAGCTTGTTGTTTTTGTCGCAGCAGGTTCAATTAATCGGTTGTCTGAGCGGGCCTCATCGCTGGCAAGCCAGCTCCCACAGGTATCTCGGGTAAGTCGACTATTGCATTCCCACCGCCGAACCCTGTGGGAGCTGGCTTGCCAGCGATGGCGGCCTCGAATTCGCTGGAGAGCTCGCACCGGGTCGGCAACCCCTCCATATCCCCGCGACTCTGCACCGCCCGACTGCCAATCCAGTTCGCGCGTTGCACCGCCTCGGCAAAGCTCTGATGCTCCAGCAGGGCACTGATCATGCCGACGGCAAATCCGTCCCCCGCACCCACGGTGTCGACCACGTTGGCCACCGGTACCCCGGCGACAAACCCCTGATCCAGATGCGTGCGGTAATAGGCACCTTGCGGCCCGAGTTTGATCGCCACGGCTTCGGCACCCTGATCGAGATAAAACGCCGCGATGTCCGCCGGGTCTTCGAATCCGGTCAGCAAGCGACCCTCGCTCAAACCCGGCAGCACCCAGTGGGCGAGGGCGGCGAGGCGGTTGATCTCGCGGATCATCTCTTGCTCAGAGGCCCACAGGCTTGGGCGCAGATTGGGGTCGAACGACACGCTGCGCCCGGCATGGCGCATGCGCGTCATCAGCTCGTATGACATTTCCCGGGCGCTGGCCGACAACGCCGGTGGAATCCCGGTGGCGTGCAGGTGGCGGGCGCTCAGCAGGCTGTCACTGATCGACAGCGGTGACAGATGACTGGCCGCCGAGCCACGGCGGAAATACTCGACCTGCGGGTCACTGCCATCGTCGTTACGCGACTTGAACTGGAAACCGGTCGGATGCGCGCTGTCGACTGCGACGTGACTGCAATCCAGACCTTCCTCGATCAAGGTCTGGACCACGAAGCGTCCGAGGGAATCGGCGCCGACCCGGCTCAGCCACGCCACATTGAAACCCAGGCGCGACAGGCCGATCGCCACATTGCTGTCGGCGCCGGCAATGCGTTTGTGAAAGTGCTCGACGGCAGCCAGATCACCGGCCTGTTCGGCAACCAGCATCGCCATGGTTTCGCCGAACGACAAAATATCGAGATCAGACATGGGCAGGCTCCAGGCGCGATTGGCCGAGGCGGGCGAGGGCAGCGACATGTTCGGTGGTCAGTGCCACTAGATCATCGCCCTGCAACGGGTATTCGGCGGCACGCATAACGCCTTGGGCCATGTGCCGCAGCAGTTGTTCCCACAAATGCAGGTCGCTGACGGCGGGCGGCACGGCGACCAGTTTGCCGTCGGCGCGGCGGGCCACGGCTTTGCAGTGCACGTAGCCGACATGCCGTCCGAGCAGACGTGCGGCGTTAGCGGCGGACTGGTCCTGCCACTGCCAGTTGCCGATATCGAAGGTCATCTTGATCGGCAAATCATGCTGCTCCACCGCCGCGAAAAAGCGCTGGAACGGTTCGATGCGGCCGCCATGCAAGGTTTGATCGTTTTCCACCAGCAGTTGCACCGGGCTGTTGCCGAGCAGTTGCTTCAACACCTGCAGATCACAATTGTCGGTGAAGTAACCGAGCGAGACTTTCAGCCATTTTGAGCCAAACGCCTCTGCATGTTGCAGGGCGCTGATCAGCTCGGGATTGGGCCGTGCCTGCCCGGCGAGCCACAGTTCGCTCGGCGACGAATAGATGCTTTGCAGGCCCTGCGCCTGGGTGGCGGCGTTCAGTTGCTCCGGCACTTCGCGGGTCAGCAACTCTTCGCGCCACTCGATGCGATCAGCGCCAGCAGCGGCCAGCACATCGATGAAGAACGCCTGGCCACGTTGGCGCACGAGCTCAGCGCCGTAGCTGGACAGGCTGATGGAAACGGCAGGTTTATTCATTATTATCTACCTCTGAAACCGGTTTCATTTTTGTTCAAAAAAATATCAGGTGGTTCTGTGATGGCCTTTCGGGCCTCATCGCTGGCAAGCCAGCTCCCACAATTTTCTGGGGGGCTGGATAGATTGCATTGACACCACAAAACCCTGTAGGAGCTGGCTTGCCAGCGAAGGCGTCAGCTCAAACACCACCAATCCTTCTGGTAGAACCCCGCTCAACCAACACCGGCGCAAAATCCACCCTGCGCGCTACCTCGACATCCCCTCGCAAGCGCTTGAGCAAACACTCAAACGCCCGCGCGCCAATCTCGCCCGTCGGCTGGGCGAGGGCGGTAATCCCGCTGCCCACCAACGGGTACCAATCCAGATCATCCAGGGCAATCAGCCCGACATCCTCGAACAACCGGCAACCGATTTCGCGCAAGGCCAGGGTGCAGGCCAGCGCCGCCACGCCGTTGGCGCAGAACAGGGCTTTAGGTCCGGTCGCTGGTGTGTTTAAAAAGGTTTGCAGATGAGTGGCGAGTGCGTCGTCGGTTTCCAGTAGGGCGCCGGTCAACCCGGAGCGCCGGGCAATTTGCGCCTGAAAACTGCTGACCCGCTCGATCCGCGAACTGGTGCCGTCATACGGTTCGGTTACCAGCAGCACATCGCAATAGCCACGATGCTGAAGATGCTCCAGCGCCATCTCGATGGCTTGCGGGTTGTTCAGCCCGACCATGTCGCTGTCCAGGCCTTCCACCTTGCGGTCCACCAGTACCAACGGCATCTCGCGGTGCAGTTCGTGGAGTTCTTCACGGTGATGGCCGAGGGTATTCACGATCAGCCCTTCGATGTTGTACGAGCGCAACAGCGCCAAATGCTGGCGCTCCTGCTCATCGTCGCGGTCGGTGTTGCATACCACCAGGCTGTAACCGTGCGCACGGCAGGCGGTTTCCACCCCGTGCATCACGGCAATTGAATAAGGGTTGCGAATATCGGCCACGAGCATGCCGATCAGGCGCGTACGGCCACGCTTCAAGCCTCGGGCCATCTGGTTGGGGCGGTAGCCGAGTTCGGCGATCGCCTGTTCGATGCGCAAGGCGATGGCATCGGAGAGCAGGGCGCGGTCATCGCCGATAAAGCGCGAGACGCTGGCCTTGGAGACGCCGGCGCGTTCGGCGACATCAAGCATGGTCACGCGGCTGCGCTGGGCGGCGGAGAAGTCGTTCATGTAGGCGGGCCTTGTTTTTATACTGTGAAACCGGTTTCAGGAAACCTCATCAGCCGCGCTACGTCAACAGGGATATGCGGCGAGTGATCAGAAGAAATCTGACAGACGGTAGTTTTACCTGTCAGATCTGACAGTTGGTCGATGCCGAGAATTGGCGCCTAATTGATTCCAGTACCACTCTGGAAATCAACGGGGAATGACATGCCTGACAATATTCTCGCCTATGACGCTCCGCAGGTTCGTGGTATCCCGGTAAGCGATCCTGCCGGGAACATTCCGCCTGATCTCCTGCAGAATGGTATTGAGGTCATTATTCCTGTATGGCCGCAACAGTCGCCACCCGGAGAGCAAGACACTCTGATTGTTCGACTGACACGAAACGGTGTTGTCGAGTTTATTTCTACAACGACTTATACATCGCCTATTACAGCGCCCGAGATCATTATTCCCATTGGTCCAGAGTTTCTGATCAATGATGGCATCGTGGAGTTGTCTTATGAGACACAAAACTTTGTAGGTAATCCCGCTTACTCTGCTTCTCGAACTTTAACCATCGATCACACTCCCGTTCCGGTCAATCTGCCCGCGCCGGATTTCCCCGCAGCCAATATATGGGGGTATCTCAATTGCAGTTCCAACCCTCCAGTCTGGAACGGGATTGAGGTCAAGGTACCGCCACTGCCAGCTTTTTGTCAGATTGGTGATGTCTGTGCAGTGGAATGGTCCGGTTATTCAACTCTGAATGGCAGTGGAACTGTCATCCCGGGTACTTACAAACGAATCGACAAAACACTGTTGAGTGCGCAGGAAATTGCTGTCGGTTTCTCTATCACGGTAGAGCCATTTGTGCCGCATATAGAACCTATGAAAAAGGATGCATCGGGCAAGGCCGGTTATTCAATTTATCGTGGTTTCAGATTGATCGGGTCCTCAAACAGTGGAGTGGTCAAGATTGACCGGATAATTCCCGGTGAAAACTTGCCGTGCGGTCCTTGAAAGTATTGGTACAAAGCGTCAAACCCTAGCACCGACTTTCGCGTCTCGCCGGATAAGGTGCCTTTATGCATGAGAAACGGAGATCACGTCATGAACACCAGAGTAAGAAATACTGCCTTCAACAAACAGGTTCGGTTGCAAGGTAACGGCCCATCGAATTTGCCCGGTGCCACTATTGCCGACAGAATTCCTGGAGATGGGCGTATTCCGATTTCGAAGTTGAATGCAAACCTGCCGTATACGATTCCTCAGCCGCCTGACGAATTCGCGGGCGATACGCTGGACGTCAATCTATACGTCAATGGTAGTACAACCCCTATCACGCTTTTACTCGATCATGCTCTGGGTCCAATTGCCAATCGCACCTGGCCCCTGCCGCTCGCGATACCACTGGCCCGACTTGTAGAGTTGCCAACACCGGAAACGCCCACCGAATATGACCTTGAATACATCATCTATGCCGGAGGTGCTAACCCGACTCACGCCGATATCACCCGATACCGCATCGACAAGACCAAGCCTTACCAGATCAAGTCACCAGCCTCGGACCTGTCGCCACCCGCGATCAATTTCCCCGCAGATTTGCCACCCAGTCAGGAGATCGATGATGCCTATCTGGGCGCCCACCCTGGCGGTATCGACGTCAGAATCACGCTCGCAACGTTCAATGCCGAAGCGACAGACGTTTGTGATATCTACTTTGGCATCTCGAACGATCCGGCCTATGCCACACCCGTTCTGCAAGATGTGACTGTTCCGGCGAGCGGGCTAATCAACATTCCTCTCAGTATTCTCAATGCTCTGAAGGATGGGGTGAATGAGCTGAGATTCATAGTCAAGGATCTGGTGGGCAATATCAGTCACAGGTCAAGACAAAACACGCGAGTGGTCCGGCACCTTGCTCCCCCTGTGCCGGAGAAACCTGGTGTTCCGCTGGCAGATGGCACGGATGGCGATACCCTGATTGATGTGGCGGATTGCATGCTTGGGGTCACTGTCGAAGTGCCCGTTCCCCAGCCCAGCGCGCCTTCCGACTCCATCCGGGTATATTGGGGCAAAACGCAAGCAGGTTCCGAGCAGCTTGTGGGCACCAATACGACGCTGGTCTTTCCGGTGGATTACGCAATCATCAAAGCAGAATACGGTGTCACTGACGTGCCTGTCCCAACTAATGTCCGTTACGAAATGTTCCGGGGAGCTGGCGCGCCGATTGCCACGGAAGACACCGATATCGAAGTCGATATCTTCCAGGATGGCCCCGACAATCCCGATGAGCCGAGCGACGTCAACCCGAACTTTGATTTGCCACGACTGGTTTCTTCTCAAGGCGTCGATAACATCCTCGACGATAACGACCATGGCAAGGATGCGGAAATCTTCGTACAACTCTATGACGCTCCTCCTGCCGAAACCGCGCTGTCAGTCACCGTGTTTTATGACGATGTAGCGTTAACGCCGGATATCCTGTTGCAGCCTGGCGATGAGGGAACGGAACTGGGGCCTGTTGTGGTGCCATGGAGTGTTATCGAGTTGAAACAAAACGCAACTATCAAGATCAAGTGGAAACTTTCCCGGATTGGCGGGAACAACCCGGTATTTTCGAGAGAACAGGATGTTACTGTAAACATCACAAAAATCGACTTGCCAGCCCCGGTGGTAAACGGTCTGTTCAGGGGCCGGATTTCCTGCGGGACATTGAACTTCCCACCGCTTGGGGATGGTACTGCTCGACGCAATCTCAAAGTGACTGTGCCGCAAAGTCCTTCAATGGTTATCGGGCGTTCAGTGACTTTGACTTGGGAAGGGTTCTCGGATGAAAACGCTACCGTTCCCATTCCGGGAACCCGCGTGCAAGTTGTTGACAGACCGGTTCCAGATCCTGTTGCAGATATGGAGTTCGAAATCGGCGTATACGCAACTCATTTTAAACCTGTATCAGGAGGCTGGGGCAAACTGACCTACACGATCTCCAGCGTTATACCGGAATCGACACCTGCCATTCACGAAGTATTCCTGGTCAATAACGATGGTGAATATTGTGAAGAAGTCAATCCTTGATTGACGTGTGAATCAATGGGGGCGTGTATTCGTTTCACGCCCTCATGTTCACATCTGCGTTTTGATCTTCGTGTGCATTGAGTTATCGCTCATGAGAAAAGGATAAGTCCTACAGATAACAAAGTAATTGCTCTATAGCCTTGCACCCCTTCAGAAACGAGATGCCGGGCATCTCGTCGTATTCGATCGTTTATTTTTCGGAGCAGGTGACCAGTATGTATTTACGTTCGTTCCGTGGCTTTTCATTGAAAGGACTGTGCTTGCCATTTCTTGTGATTTCTTCCTTTGCCAGTGCAGCACCCGTAGTAGGGGGCACCGCGAACGTCAATACAGGAGATGCCATCGAACGCTGGGATCTCACTCAAAATGCCACGCTGAACGTCAACAATGCCGAGACCCTGGCAATCACCGCCAACCGCTCGACGGTGAATGTCAACGCTGGTAGCCGAACTCAGGGTATCAGTGCCACCAACAACTCGACGGTGAATCTGAGCGGCGCCAACCTGTCGAGCGTGGGTGCCCGAGCGGGTTTGCAGCTTGTCTCAAGTCTGGGCAACGTCGACAACAGCACGATCAATGCGGACAGAATCGGTCTGTCGGCGGCGCGCGTGTTCGGCACGCAGGCGGGCTCGACAGCCAATATCACCAATAACAGCATCATCACCGGCGTGACCGCTGGCGCCCTGGCCACCTCCCACAGCCTGATCAATGTCGTCGACTCGACCCTTGAGGGAACCGGCCCTTCGGGTTATGGCTTGTGGCTGCAGAGTGCTGATGCCGTTGCCAGAAACAGTACCCTCACGGGCGCTCAGAACGGTGTCTTCATCGCGCTGGATGTAACAGGTGTAGCACCCGCCACGTTGAATCTGGACAACACCACTGTTCAGGGTAAAAACGGTTCTGCCATTCTGGTGGATTTCGCTAATGTCGAGCGGACCACCGCGACATTGACACTTTCCAACTCCAGACTTCTGGCGGGCAATAACACCTTGGTTGAGGTCAGGGGCGGTTCCGATGTTTCAATGACCGTCAACAGCAGTACACTCATTGGCGATATCGTGACGGAGGCGGGCAGCACGTTCGGGCTGACCTTGCAGAACAATTCGGTGCTGACTGGCCGGCTTGGAAACGTGGCCAACGCCACGATCAACGACAATTCACAATGGGTGCTGGTGGATAACAGCCAGGTCGGAAATCTTGTGCTCAATGGTGGCTCGGTCAAGTTCGGGGCAGACAACGCGTTCTATCAACTGGATGTGACCAATCTGTCCGGCAACGGCCATTTCATCATGGGTACCGATCTGGCGACCGGCCAGACCGATTTGCTCAACGTCACCGGCACGGCCAGCGGTTCGCACGAATTGCTCATTGCCAGCAGCGGTACGGAACCGCCTGCGGGTCAGCCAGTGACGGTGGTCAAGACCAACGGTGGCTCCGCACAATTTTCGCTGCAGGGCAATGTCGTCGATCAAGGCGCGTATTCCTACGCCTTGGCCAAGAGTGGCAACGACTGGATTCTTGACCCGACCTCTCGCATTGTCAGCCCGGGCGCACGCTCGGTACTGGCACTGTTCAATACGCCTCTGCCGACCTGGTATGGCGAGCTGACCTCGTTGCGCAGCCGGATGGGTGAGTTGCGTTTCAATGGCGGGCAGGGCGGCGCCTGGGGGCGGACCTATGGCAATCAATATCAGATCGCTGACGGATCCGGTGTCGGCTACCGGCAGAGTCAGGTGGGGTTCACCCTGGGGGCTGACACCACCCTGCCGGTAGGGGACGGTCAGTGGCTGGTTGGTGTGATGGGCGGCCACAGCAAGTCCGACCTCGATCTGAATGCGGGCACGTCGGGTAATGTCGACAGTTACTACCTGGGCACTTACGCCACCTGGCTGGATGCAAACAGCGGTTATTACGCCGATGCCGTGTTGAAAGTGAACCGGTTTCGCAACGAAGCGAAGGTCAGCCTGAGCGACGGCGCCCGGGCCAAAGGCGACTATGACAACACGGGGGTCGGTGGATCGGTGGAATTCGGTCGGCACATCAAGCTTGACGACGGTTATTTCGTCGAGCCCTTCACCAAGTGGTCGGCCGTGGTCATTCAGGGCAAGGACTTTTCGCTGGACAACGATTTGCAGGCAGACGGTGGCCGCGCACGTTCACTCCTCGGTGAAGCGGGTGTAACGGCGGGTCGCAACTTCAAACTGAACAATGACGTTGAAGTGCAACCTTATCTGCGGGTGGGTGGCGGCTATGAGTTCGCCAAAAACAACGAAGTGAAGGTCAATGACAACGTGTTCAAGAACGATCTTTCCGGGGCACGGGGAATGGTCGGAGCCGGTGTCTCGGCATCGGTATCGAAAAACCTGCAAATGCATGCCGACTATGAATACAGCGACGGCAAGAACTTCCGTCAACCCGCCGGATTGACCCTGGGCTTGCGATACGCGTTCTGATCGGCATACTGGAAACGAGAAAAGGAGGCTTCGGCCTCCTTTTCTTTTAGATGCCTAACCGGCCTGGCGTCGATCAATCAGCATGGGCCCCTGCGGGATGACGGTGGACGCGGAATTCGCCGCATAGGTGGTGTTGGCAGGGCTTCAAATTCGACGTACAGATTGACGGTTCTAATTGTGTCCTCATCCCGATTTTCGAGTGTGGCGTTAATAATGCCACTGAAAATGGACTTATCAGCGTCGAATGCGAGTTCAGCTATTCCATTGTTGTTGGTATAGGAGATTGGTGTACCCGGTGTAGAACTATCGACAAAAATTACCTGGACGCTAGGAGAGCCAGGAAGCAATGCATATCTGTCGTTCGCGAGACCCTTGGTAAAAGAAACCGTGACTTCCTTGGTTTTATAATCCGGGGCCGCCCCCCGCTGTATGGCCTGCATGACATGTGCCTCACCATGAGGCGGGGGGTAGGTCGCCTCAGACAGTATTACCATGCCGGCCTCGTAAGGCTCTGTTACATTGATTGTTCCTTTACATGTGCCTGCCATCACTGATTGGTATGGCACTTTTGCTAATGCGTTCATAAATCCAGCCTCCGCTGTCATGACAAAGGATATCTCGCCATTCAATACAGGCGGGATAGCCTATGAGATGCCAGCCAGGCGAAGCTGTAAACTGTCAGACTTTACAGGTATACATCGCCGTTTTTATGTGATTTTTTATTGGCGTCGATTCTTGTGTTTGTGAATGACCTTCAACCGAACAACCCTGCCGCAATATTGATCGAGAAGCCCAGAATCGCCGTGTTGAACACAAACCCGATCAATGACTGTGCCAGTACGATCTTGCGAATGTCGCGAGTGGCGACGCCGACATCGGCCGTCTGTACCGCGACCCCGATGGTGAACGAGAAATACAGGAAGTCCCAGTAATTGGGTGTTGTCAGGCCCTCGGCAAAGCGCAGTGCCGGCTCCTTGCCGTCCCAGGTGTAAAACAGCCGGGCGTAGTGCACGCTGAAAATCACCCCGATCACCAGCCACGAACCTACGACGGTGAGGGCGGTGAACGCGTAATGCAGAAGTTTGCGATGGGTATCCAGATCTTTGGTGCCGGCCAGCTCCAGGGTGATGGCGGCCAGGCTGGCCAACGCCGCGATACACACCACGAACAATACCAGCCCGGCGTTTTCGTCTTCGATGACGGCGATACGTTTGACGTCCGGCGCCTTCGCCCGAACGGTCAACCAGAACATCAGGATCAGGTAGGTCCAGACGCCGGCATTCCAGCCAATCAGTATTTTGCTGATGATCGAATCGGCAGGGACCAGCAGGCCGGTGGCAAGGCCCACCAGAGCGGCGGCGGACAGGCGAGGGTGGGTGCGGGCGAGAAAGCGCATGAGGACTCACAGTGATGATCAATCCCGGAACCTTAGCGCACGCAGCTGTGCTTTTGTAGGAGCTGCCGCAGGTTCGGGCCGCGATCGGACGATCTTTTGATCTGAAACAAAATCAAAAGATCGTCCGATCGCGGCCCGAACCTTCGGCAGCTCCTACAGTGGGGTTAGTGGGGTTTGGTGAAACGCTGTACCAGCTTCATCACCACCACGAAAAACAACGGCACGAAGATCACCGCCAGCGTTGCCGTGATCATCCCGCCGATCACGCCGGTACCGATCGCCTGCTGGCTCGCCGAACTGGCGCCGGTGGCGATGGCCAACGGCACCACGCCCAGGATGAACGCCAGCGAAGTCATGACGATCGGGCGCAGACGCAGGCGCGCTGCCTGCAGCGTCGCATCGATCAGGTCGTGGCCTTCGTCATACAGGCTCTTGGCGAATTCGATGATCAGGATCGCGTTCTTCGCCGACAGACCGATGATGGTAATCAGCCCGACCTTGAAGAACACGTCGTTGGGCATCCCGCGCAAGGTCACCGCCAGCACTGCGCCGAGCACGCCCAGCGGCACCACCAGCAGCACCGAGGTCGGAATCGACCAGCTCTCGTAAAGTGCCGCCAGGCACAGGAACACGATCAGCAGCGACAGACCGAGCAGAATCGGTGCCTGGCTGCCGGACAATCGTTCCTGCAGTGAAAGCCCGGTCCATTCCTGACCCAGACCTTTCGGCCCTTGAGCGACCAGCCGTTCAATCTCCGCCATGGCCTCACCGGTGCTGTGGCCTGGCGACGGTTCGCCGGAAATCGCAATCGCCGGATAACCGTTATAACGGGTCAGTTGCGCCGGGCCTTGCGTCCATTTGGCCTGAACGAACGCCGACAGCGGCACCATGTGCCCGGCGTTATTGCGCACGTGCATTTTCAGCAGGTCATCGACCTGACTGCGCTGATCGCCTTCGGCCTGTACCACCACCCGCTGCATGCGCCCCTGATTGGGGAAGTCGTTGATGTAGGAGGAACCCACGGCGGTGGACAACACACTGCCGATGTCAGCGAACGACACGCCCAGCGCATTGGCCTGCTTGCGGTCTACCTCCAGTTGCACCTGCGGCGCTTCGGCCAGCGCGCTTTCGCGCACATTCATCAGTACCGGGCTTTTCTCGGCGGCGGCGAGCAGTTCAGTGCGCGCCTGCATCAATGTCGCGTGACCGAGACCGCCGCGATCCTGCAGGCGGAATTCGAAGCCGCTGGACGTACCGAGGCCGTCTACGGGCGGTGGCAGCACCGAGAACGCCATCGCGTCCTTGATCTGGCTCAGGGCGATGTTGGCGCGGTCGGCAATCGAGCTTGCCGCGTCATCGCTGCTGCGCTGCGACCAGTCTTTCAACGTGGAAAAGGCCAGCGCCGCGTTCTGCCCGCTACCAGAGAAGCTGAAGCCGAGAATCACCACACTGTCACTGATACCGGGCTCGCCAGCGTTATGCGCTTCAAGTTGCTCGGCGACCTGCACCGTACGGTTCTTGGTGGCCCCGGGTGGCAGTTGAATGTCGGTGATGGTGTAACCCTGATCCTCGACCGGCAGGAACGAGGAGGGCAGACGTGCAAAGCACAAGCCCATACCGATCAGCAGCACGCCGTAGATCAACAGATATCGCCCGCTGCGCTTCAGCGCGTAACCGACCCAGCCTTGATAGCGGTCGGTCAGTTGCTCGAAGCGGCGGTTGAACCAACCGAAGAAGCCGCTTTTCTCATGGTGTTCACCCTTGGCGATCGGCTTGAGCAGCGTGGCGCACAGTGCAGGCGTCAGAGTCAGGGCAAGGAACGCCGAGAACAGGATCGAGGTCGCCATCGACAAAGAGAACTGCCGGTAAATCACGCCCACCGAACCCTGCATGAACGCCATCGGAATGAACACCGCCACCAGCACAAGGGTGATGCCGATGATCGCGCCGGTAATCTGCTTCATGGCCTTGCGCGTCGCCTCCTTCGGCGACAAGCCTTCAGTGGCCATGATGCGCTCGACGTTTTCCACCACGACGATGGCGTCGTCCACCAGAATGCCGATGGCCAGCACCATGCCGAACATGGTCAGCACGTTGATCGAGAAACCCAGCGCCAGCATGGTGGCGAACGTGCCCATCAGCGCCACCGGCACCACCAGCGTCGGGATCAGCGTGTAGCGGATGTTCTGCAGGAACAGGAACATCACCGCAAACACCAGCAGCATCGCCTCGCCCAAGGTGTAAACCACTTTGGTGATCGAGACTTTGACGAACGGCGAGGTGTCGTACGGAATCTTGTATTCGACGCCGGTCGGGAAGTAGCGCGACAGTTCGTCCATCTTCGCCCGGATCAATGTAGCGGTCGCCAGCGCATTGGCACCCGGCGCCAATTGCACGCCGACGGCGGTCGAGGGCTTGCCGTTCAGGCGCGTGCCGAACTGGTATTCCTGACTGCCGACTTCGACCCGTGCCACATCGCCGATGCGCACGGTGGAGCCGTCGGGGTTGGCCTTGAGCACGATGTCGGCGAATTCTTCCGGAGTCGACAACTGGCCCTTGACCAGAATGGTCGCGGTGATTTCCTGCGAGGACGGATTGGGCAAATCGCCAATACTGCCCGCCGAAACCTGCGCGTTCTGCGCGACGATGGCGGCGTTGACGTCGGCCGGGGTCAGGTTGAAACCGATCAGCTTCTGCGGATCGATCCAGATCCGCATCGCGCGTTCGGCGCCGTACAGCTGTGCCTTGCCGACGCCGTCGATGCGTTTGATCTCGTTCATCACGTTGCGCGCCAGATAATCACTGAGCGCCACGTCATCGAGTTTGCCGTCGCTGGAGGTCAGGGTGATCAGCAGCAGAAAGCCGGCAGAGACTTTCTCCACCTGCAAACCTTGCTGGTTCACCGCTTGCGGCAGGCGCGATTCGACCACTTTGAGGCGGTTCTGCACATCGACCTGCGCCAGCTCCGGGTTGGTGCCCGGCTGGAAGGTGGCTTTGATCGTCGCGCTGCCGAGGCTGCTCTGCGATTCGAAGTACAGCAGGTGATCGGCGCCGTTGAGCTCTTCCTCGATCAGGCTGACCACGCTTTCATCGACGGTCTGTGCCGATGCGCCGGGGTACACGGCGTAGATTTCGATCTGCGGCGGGGCGACGTCGGGGTACTGCGCCACCGGCAATTGCGGGATGGCCAGCGCACCGGCCAACAGGATGAACAGGGCGACAACCCAGGCGAACACCGGGCGATCGATAAAGAACTGCGGCATATGAAAGCGTCCTGCTTACTGACCAGAGGTCTGGGCAAGTGGAAGAGGGGTGTCGTCGATCTGCACTGTTTCGCCGGGACGGGCGTGCTGCAGGCCTTCGGTGACAATGCGGTCGCCGGGCTTGAGGCCGCCGGTGACGATCCAGCGATCGTTTTGCACTGCGCCCAGTTGCACCGGTTGCTGCGCCACGCGCATCTGCTGGTCGACGGTCAGCACCTGAGCGATACCGGCGCTGTCACGCTGCACCGCACGTTGCGGTACGGTGATGCCGTTCTGCACGGTGGCTTGTTGCAGGCGTACGCGGATGAAGCTGCCCGGCAGCAGGTCGAGGTCAGGATTGGGGAACTCGCTGCGCAGAATGATCTGGCCGGTGCCCGGATCGACGCTGATGTCGCTGAACAGCAACTTGCCCGGTAACGGGTAGAGGCTGCCGTCATCCTGAATCAGTGTGGCCTTGACCTGATCCTGACCGACTTCCTGCAACTGCCCGGAACGGAAGGCGCGGCGCAATTCATTGAGTTCACGGGTCGACTGGGTGAGATCGGCGTAGATCGGGTTGAGCTGCTGAATCAGTGCCAATGGCGTGGTTTCGTTCTGTCCGACCAGCGCACCTTCAGTGACCAATGCACGGCCGACCCGCCCGGAAATCGGCGCGGTGACGGTGGCGTAGCCGAGGTTCAGCTTCGCCCGTTCTACCGCAGCTTTATTGGCTGCCACGTCGGCGGCGGTTTGCCGGGCATTGGCGCGGGCATTGTCGTAATCCTGGGCACTGATGGCCTTGTCGTCGATCAACTGCGCGTAGCGTTGCTCCTGCAACTTCGCCTGGAAGGCGTTGGCCTCGGCTTTGCGCAGCGCGGCTTCGGCGCTGTCCAGGTCAGCCTTGAACGGTGCCGGGTCGATGCGGAACAGCACGTCGCCCTTTTTCACGTCGCTGCCTTCGCGGAACGTGCGTTGCAGGACCACGCCGGCTACCCGCGCTCGCACTTCGGCAATGCGCGGGGCGGCGATACGCCCGCTCAGTTCGCTGCTGATCGACAGGGGGCGGGCCTCGATGGTTTCGATGCGCACGGTGGCCGGCGGCGCTTCCTCTTCGGCCTTCGAGGACGAATCACAGGCGCTCAGCAACAGCGCAACAGCGATCAGGCCGAGCCCGGCCAGCAGATTTTTCGACATGTACTACCCCCAATATTGAAGCCCGCATCCTAAGGCCAGACGCCGAGGGTAGCGGTGAAGCTTTGTAGGCGCTGTGTGAAATTGTGTAAGGGTTTTACTCAGGGACGGGTGTGGGCGTATATCCTTTACGCCTTGAAATTTATTGCGACAGATAAACCGTCATCGCGAGCAGGCGAAGGCCTACATTGGAACTGTGTCAGACACGAACCTTGTAGGAGTGAGCCTGCTCGCGATGAGGCCCAAACAGTCGCCACAGCACTTTCCTGGAACACCCCCAATGCCCAACATCCTCCTGGTCGAAGACGACACCGCCCTCGCCGAATTGATTTCCAGCTACCTGGAACGCAACGGCTATTCCGTCAGCGTGATCGGCCGTGGCGACCATGTGCGTGAGCGGGCGCGGATCAATCCGCCGGACCTGGTGATCCTCGACCTGATGCTCCCGGGCCTCGACGGCCTGCAGGTCTGCCGCTTGCTGCGCGCCGATTCGGCGACGCTGCCGATCCTGATGCTGACCGCCCGCGATGACAGTCACGATCAGGTACTGGGCCTGGAAATGGGCGCAGACGATTACGTCACCAAGCCCTGCGAACCACGGGTTCTGCTGGCACGAGTGCGTACTTTGCTGCGCCGCAGCAGCCTTGGTGAGCCGATGACGGTCAATGACCGGATCGTCATGGGCAATCTGTGCATCGACCTCTCCGAGCGCACCGTTTCCTGGCGCGATCAACCGGTGGAGCTGTCCAGCGGCGAATACAATTTGCTGGTGGTCCTGGCCCGACACGCCGGGGAGGTGCTGAGCCGCGATCAGATCCTCCAGCGCTTGCGCGGCATTGAGTTCAACGGCACCGATCGTTCGGTGGACGTGGCGATTTCCAAGCTGCGGCGCAAGTTCGACGACCACGCCGGCGAGGCGCGCAAGATCAAGACCGTGTGGGGTAAGGGTTACTTGTTCAGCCGTTCCGAGTGGGAATGCTGAGCTGATGTTCAGAATCCTGTTTCGCCTGTATCTGGTGACGATCGTCTCCTACAGCGCGGCGATCTATCTGGTGCCGGATCTGGTGGTCATGGCGTTCCGCGAGCGCTTCATCACCTACAACCTCGACTATTCGCGCGGCCTGCAATCGCTGATCACCCGGCAGTTTCATGCGGTGCCGCAAGACCAGTGGCCAGCGCTGGCGCAGTCGATGGACAAAGACTTCCAGCCGCTGCACATCGCTCTGGCACGTATCGACGACGCCGGGTTCACCGCCCCCGAGCAAGTGCGTTTGCGCGCCGGGGAAAACGTGGTGCGTATCGGCGATTGGGGTTGGCGCACCTTGGCGGTCACGCCGCTGAACGATGATGTCGCCGTGCAAATGGTGGTGCCGCCGGATCCGCTGGACGTCAATCTGTTGTACTGGAGCATCAACGTGCTGATCGGCGCGAGCATGCTCGCCTGCCTGCTGCTGTGGATTCGCCCGCACTGGCGCGATCTGGAACGCCTCAAGGGTGCTGCCGAACGCTTCGGCAAGGGGCATTTGAACGAGCGCACGCAAATCCCCGCCAGTTCCAACATCGGCAGCCTGGCCAACGTGTTCGACACCATGGCCGGCGACATCGAAAATCTGCTCAATCAGCAGCGCGACCTGCTCAACGCGGTGTCCCACGAATTGCGTACACCGCTGACCCGTCTGGACTTCGGCCTGGCCCTGGCGCTGTCCGATGATTTACCGGCGACCAGTCGCGAGCGCCTGCAAGGGCTGGTTGCGCACATTCGCGAACTGGATGAGTTGGTGTTGGAACTGCTGTCTTACAGTCGCCTGCAGAATCCGGCGCAATTGCCCGAACAGGTTGAGGTTTCGCTGGATGAGTTCATCGACAGCATTCTGGGCAGTGTCGATGAAGAGCTGGAGTCACCGGACATCGTTATTGATGTGTTGTTGCATGGTCAGCTCGAACGCTTTTCGCTGGATCCCCGCCTGACCGCCCGGGCGATCCAGAACCTGCTGCGCAATGCCATGCGCTATTGCGAGAAACGTATTCAGATTGGCGTGCAGGTCAGCCCTGATGGCTGCGGGATCTGGGTCGACGATGATGGGATTGGCATCCCGGATGACGAGCGTGAGCGGATTTTCGAGCCGTTTTATCGCCTTGATCGCAGCCGCGACCGCGCCACCGGTGGCTTTGGCCTGGGCCTGGCGATCAGCCGCCGGGCGCTGGAGGCGCAGGGCGGGACGCTGACGGTGGAAAGTTCGCCGCTGGGCGGGGCGCGATTCAGATTGTGGTTGCCCACCGCTGCCTGAATAAAGTGAAGGAAAACCTGTGGCGAGGGAGCTTGCTCCCGCTGGGCTGCGAAGCGGCCCTAGGCAATCCGCAGCCAGGCGTCATTTGCCGGTTTTGCGACGGCTTCGCCGCCGGGCGGGAGCAAGCTCCCTCGCCAAAGGGATGCGGTTGCGGTGTCAGATCAGTTGGTTTGACTGGATCAAGCCAACCCCGGCCGTCTGCATTCGCTCCATCGCCGCCGCCAGTGAACCCTCCATATCAATGGCGCGACAGGCATCCAGCAGCACAAACGCATTGAACCCCGCCGCCCGCGCATCCAGCGCCGAGAACATCACGCAAAAATCCAGCGCCAGACCGACCATGTACACCGTGTCGATATCACGTTCCTTCAGGTAGCCGGCTAGGCCCGTGGTGGTGCGTCGGTCCGCTTCGAGAAACGCCGAATAGCTGTCGATGTCCGGGTTGCAGCCCTTGCGGATGATCAGTTGCGCGTGGGGCAGCTTCAGCTCGGAGTGAAACTCGGCGCCGACGGTGCCTTGCACGCAGTGATCCGGCCAGAGTACCTGCTCGCCGTAGGGCAACTGGATCACATCGTAAGGCTTGCGCCCGGAATGACTCGAGGCAAACGACGCGTGGCCGCTCGGGTGCCAGTCCTGGGCAATGATCACTTGCTTGAACAGAGCGCCGAGGCGATTGATCAGCGGCACGATCAGATCGCCTTCGGGGACGGCCAACTGGCCACCCGGGGTGAAGTCATTCTGCACGTCGATGACCAGCAGGGCGCTGCGGGGTGAAATCTGCATCGATGCTTCCTCCTTGGATAATCACGCGCTCAGCATAGTGGCAGCGGCACTCATGCGCTCAACCGTTCGATCAAGTGTCTGGCGAGGTCTTCCAGCGCCGGGGCCGGATTGTGCCCGATCAACATCCACGCATGCTCACCTTCGGTCCAATACACCACGTTCATCTCATGCCGCCGTTCGTGCGCCAAAGGCTGGCTGCCACTGTTGGAGCGAGTCACGCACAAGGCCAGCGGCCCGTGTTTCGCATCGAGATAGGTCAGTTGCGCAATCGGCACACCGTCGTACTCGAGCATTTGTGCGCGTTTGAGTTCGGCGCCCGGCAGCTTCAGCAGCGCCGGTGACAGGTTCAGGCCGAGCCGCGTGTCCACCGCACGCAATTGCACGCGTTGGTTGGCCTCGTCGCTCGGCAAATGATCAAGCGTCTGCGGCACATACAGCGCCATGTAGTCGCCCACCAGGGCGCGCCAGTTATGTGCTTGCTGCGTTTGCCAGGCGAGAAACAGGCGATCGGCCAACACGCCGCCCGCCAGCAGACTCGCGGCGGCCGCACCAATGAACCAGCGTCGGCTCAGGCCTGGCCGCTGAGGGGCAGGGATGGCATCGAGGCGCGCCTGCAAACGTTCCAGCGGTGCCTGTTGCGCCAGTTCGTCATAGGCATCCTTGTACGGCAGGCTGCTGCGTTCGAACCATTGCACGCGCAGGCTGAGCAACAGGTCGTCGACAATCGCGCTGTCGAGCTGGCTGCGATACGCCGGGTCCAGCTCGTTATCGAGGTAGGCCACCAGTTGTTCGTCGGAGGGCTTGTTCATGGGTGGTCACCTCCGGTGGTTTTCGGCACGGCTTGCAGCGGCGGGTACTCGGCCAGTTTCAGCCGCGCGGTGGCCAGACGGCTCATCACGGTACCGATCGGCACTTGCAGGATCTCGGCGACTTCGCGGTAGGACAGGCCTTCAACGTAGGCCAGATAAACGGTTTCACGCTGGGTTTCCGGCAACGCATCGACCCGGCGGATCACCTGCGCCGCCATCACGTGGGTTTGTGCGGCGTATTCGCCGTCGAAGGCCAGTTGCCCGTCGGCATCGACCTGGCCTGTGCCCTGACGCACCCGACGCGCGCGCACTTCGTTGAGCCAGATCGAATGCAGGATGCTCAGCAACCAGCGATCCATGCGCGTGCCGGCCACATATTGGCCGGCACGTTCCAGCGCCCGCACACACGTGGCTTGCACCAGATCCTCGGCCACGTGCCGATTGCGCGACAGCAGCAGACCGTAGCGCCACAGTCGCGCCAGATGCTGTCCGAGTTCTGCTCTGAATGCCTGATCGCTGACGATGATGGCGTTCCTTTATCTATCTCAGGTTTTCGATGAATCGTTGATGGCTTCAGCCAGATCCTGGTATTCCTCGCAGGACGTGCCGCAAATCAATTTGATCTGCTGCAACTGTTGCTGCGCCAGGTCGACGCGGCCTTTGATCACATAGGCCTCACCGAGGTATTCACGCACTTGCGCGTACTGCGGATCGAGTTTCACCGATTGCAGGTAATAGCCGATGCCTTCATCGGTACGCCCCAGTTTTCGCGTGGCGTAACCGCGATAATTGAGGGCTTTGGCGGTGTTCGGTTGTTTCAGGGTGTCGAGCAGGGCCAGGGCTTCTTCGTAGCGACCGTCCTTGGCCAATCGGTAGGCGTAATCGGTGCGATCGGCATCCGGCACGGCGCTGCTGGTCTGCAGCACGCATTTCTGCGATTTGCTGTCCCAGACCTGGCCTTTGGGGCAGTTGGGCTTCTGCACGGGTGCGCTTTCATCACCGTTGGCAAAGGCCATTGACGCAGACAACGCGGTCACCAGCAGCAACGGGGCGGCGAACATAACGGAACGGATAGTCATGGGCAAGGCTCCACAGAGGGTTATGTTTCACTTTGAACACCACAGCACGGCATTTTATTCATTGCTTTGTCAGGCTCTGTTCAAGGTACGCGCAAATCACGGCGCTATGCTCAGGAACGCCTGCCGTCCATCCAGCGTTTTGCCATGCCCGGGCGCTGACACACGAGGAACTGCCATGAAAGATCAGGTCCATCACTCCGCCGCTGCCGGCTACAAGACTGCCGCTGACACTTACATCAAGGGCCGCCCTGACTATCCGCCGCAGGTCAGCCAGTGGTTGACCCAGACGTTGGGCCTGGACAGTCACAAGACGGTCATCGATCTGGGCGCCGGCACCGGCAAGTTCACCGGGCGGCTGGCGGCCACCGATGCGCAGGTGATTGCGGTGGAGCCGGTGGCGCAGATGCTGGAAAAATTGTCCGCCGCCTGGCCCGAGGTGCTGGCGGTGAGCGGTACTGCGACCGATCTGCCGTTGCCCGACGCCTCCGTGGATGCGGTGGTCTGCGCGCAGGCGTTCCATTGGTTCGCCACACCCGAAGCCTTGAGCGAGATCGCCCGGGTACTCAAGCCCGGCGGCAAGCTCGGGCTGATCTGGAACCTGCGCGATACGCAAGTCAGCTGGGTGCCGAAACTTGACGCGATCGTCAATGCACTGGAAGGTGATACGCCCCGTTATTACACCGGCCAATGGCGCGACGCGTTTCCGCATCCGGCGTTCGGGGCGCTGCAGCTACAGCAGTTTCATCACGGACACACCGGCTCGCCGGAAGACGTGATCTTCAATCGGGTGCGCTCCACCAGTTTCATCGCGGCATTGCCGCAGGCGCAGCGGGACAAGGTCGATGAGCAGATCCGCGCGTTGATTGCCTCGGAACCGGCGTTGCGTGGGCGGCATGTGCTGACGGTGCCTTATGAGACGGCGGCGTATGTGGCGGTGAAGGGCGGTTAGATTCTTTGCTGCACAGACTAAACCCTGTAGGAGCTGCCGCAGGCTCGGGCCGCGATCGGACGATCTTTTGATCTTCACAGTCAAAAGATCGCAGCCTGCGGCAGCTCCTACACGGATTGATGGCACCTACCTGACCTTGTGGCAGTCAGTCCCGCATTTGGCCGAACCGCCATCGTGATGCCTTGTTATAGTTCGGGCCTCATTTTCTGCCCGGTAAAGGATCACTGCCATGACTCAATACACCGCCTTCAGCGTCGAACTGGCCGACAACATCGCGCATGTGCAGATCAATCGCCCGGAAAAGATCAACTCGATGAACGCTGCGTTCTGGAGCGAGATCGTCGAGATTTTCCAGTGGATCGATGACACCGATGAAGTGCGGGTGGTGGTGCTCAGCGGTAACGGCAAACACTTTTCCTCCGGCATCGACCTGATGATGCTCGCCGGCGTCGCCAACGAACTGGGTAAGGACGTCGGCCGTAACGCGCGCCTGCTGCGGCGCAAGATCCTCTCCCTGCAAGCCTCGTTCAATGCGGTCGACAACTGCCGAAAACCGGTGCTGGCGGCGATTCAAGGCTATTGCCTCGGCGGTGCGATCGACCTGATCGCCGCGTGCGACATGCGCTACGCTGCCGAAGACGCGCAATTCTCGATCAAGGAAATCGATATCGGCATGGCCGCCGATGTTGGCACTTTGCAACGGTTGCCACGGATCATCGGCGACGGCATGCTGCGTGAACTGGCTTACACCGGGCGCACTTTTGGCGCCGAAGAGGCGCGCAGCATCGGTCTGGTCAATCGCGTTTACGCTGACACGGAGCTGCTGCTTGAAGGCGTGATGGACATTGCTCGCGACATTGCCAGCAAATCGCCAATCGCGGTTACCGGCACCAAGGAAATGATCAGCTACATGCGCGACCATCGCATCGACGACGGCCTCGAATACGTTGCCACCTGGAACGCCGCCATGTTGCAATCCACCGACTTGCGCGTGGCCATGGCGGCCCATATGAGTAAACAGAAACCCGAATTTCTGGATTGAGAAACCATGACAGCTCGCTGGACCACTGCAGTACTGGACACCGATCAACCCGGCGGCTGGGCCGTGGCGCGCAGTCCCGAAGGCTTTCTGTTCGATGACAACGGAGCGCTGTTTCCGCGGGAATGGCTCAAGCGTCAGGATTTGTCGATCCTGGCGGAACACGGCATCGGCCATCTCGATGGCGAGCCGGTGTATCTGCTGGAATTGCACAGCTCCAGCGACGTGCCGGGCTGCAACTGGAAAGGCCTGCGGGCGTTCATGCTCGATGGCGATCACACGATCTACAAAGTGCTGGGTTATGCCGCTCAGATCGGTACATGGGCTCGCGAACATCGCTTCTGCGGCAACTGTGGGCAGGCGATGACCCAAGTGCCGCGTGAGCGGGCGATGTATTGCCAGCCGTGTAATTTGCGCAGCTATCCGCGCATTTCGCCGAGCATGATTGTGCTGATCACCCGCGGCGACGAAATCCTGCTGGCGCGTTCACCGCGGTTTGTCACCGGGGTCTACAGCACGCTGGCCGGGTTTGCAGAACCGGGGGAGTCGGCCGAGGATTGCCTGATTCGCGAGGTGCGCGAGGAAGTCAGCATCGAAGTGAAGAACATCCAGTACATGGGCAGCCAGTGCTGGCCGTTCCCGCATTCGATGATGCTCGGCTTCCATGCCGAATATGCCGGGGGCGAGATCGTCTGTCAGGAGGACGAGATCGAAGACGCCCAGTGGTTCAACGTGCACGATCTGCCGCCGTTGCCGGCGTCAAAATCGATTGCCCGTTACCTGATCGACGTCTACGTGGCGCGCCGTTTAGGCCACGCTGAACCAGTGTTGCCAGGCTAGGCGCACGGTCAGCCCCAGCACCACGGTGATGAACACCGGACGAATGAACTTGGCGCCGCCGCTGATCGCGGTGCGCGCGCCGAAGAACGCCCCGACCATCACCGACAGGCCCATGCACAGGCCGATGATCCAGTCCACCTGCCCGGAAAACACGAACACCGACAGCGCCGCGATGTTGCTGACGAAGTTCATGCTGCGCGCCACACCGCTGGCCTTGACCAGGTCGATCGGGTAGAGCAGCAGACTGCTGACCGTCCAGAACGCACCGGTGCCGGGGCCGGCCACACCGTCGTAGAAACCGAGGCTGAAGCCCTGGCTCGACTGCCATTTCTTCTTGATCGGCGCATCGCTGTCCAGCGGCGCCTTGGGCGTACCGCCGAACAACAGATACAGGCCACAGGCGAAGACGATCACCGGCAGCATCTTGTTCAGCCATTCCGCCGGCAGGTAGTGCGCGACGACGGCACCGGTCAGCGCGCCGACCAACGTACCGATGATCGCGTGTGTCCACTGCCGAGGGTGGAACAGCTTGCGCCGGTAGAAGGTGAAACTGGCGGTGGCCGAACCGAACGTCGAACTGAGTTTGTTGGTGCCCAGCACCAGATGCGGTGGCAGACCGGCGGTGAGCAGCGCCGGGGTGGTCAACAACCCGCCGCCACCAGCGATGGCGTCGATGAAACCGGCAATGAAAGCGACAAGGGCCAGAACGGCCAGGGTAGTGAGGTCAACGCTGAGTTCGAAAGGCATGGAATCGGCTTATTCGGCAGGGCGCAGAGGGGCTGCGGGGAAGGGCTGACATGTTACTCATTTCCAAGTGTTGCGGCGACCCGTAAAGCCCTATCGCTGGCAAGCCAGCTCCCACAGAGATCTCTAGTGAACACAAATTTTGCGAACATACCGGAAACCTGTGGGAGCTGGCTTGCCAGCGATGAGGTCAGCTCAGACACCAACTATTCAACTGTTGCCCAACCAACACCTCGACAACAAATCACCCTCCAACAATGCAACTCCATCAGCCTCAAGCACAATAAAACCGGGCGCCCGAAGCCTGGCACGCTTGCTGCTCTGTCCCACTGACCTTCCCAACGTCCCGAGGACACGCCAATGAGCAAGCAAGCCGTGAAATTCGCCTACTGGGTGCCGAACGTCAGTGGCGGTCTGGTGGTCAGCAAGATCGAGCAGCGCACCGACTGGGGCATCGACTACAACCGCAAACTGGCGCAACTCGCCGAGGCCGCCGGATTTGAATATGCCCTGACGCAGATCCGCTTTACCGCCGGTTACGGCGCCGAGTTCCAGCATGAGTCGGTGGCGTTCAGTCATGCGCTGCTGGCCGCCACCAGCAAACTCAAGGTGATCGCGGCGATTCTGCCCGGCCCATGGCAACCGGCGCTGGCGGCCAAGCAACTGGCGACCATCGATCAACTCACCAACGGCCGGATCGCGGTGAACATCGTCAGCGGCTGGTTCAAGGGCGAGTTCCAGGCCATCGGCGAGCACTGGCTGGAACACGACGAGCGCTATCGGCGCTCGGAGGAATTCATCCGTTCGTTGCGCGGGATCTGGAGTCAGGACAACTTCAGCTTTCGCGGCGACTTCTACCGCTTTGACAATTACACCCTCAAACCGAAACCGCTGGGCCGCCCGGAAATCTTCCAGGGCGGCAGCTCCCGTGCGGCAAGGGACATGGCGGCGCGGGTCTCGGACTGGTATTTCACCAACGGCAACAGCGTCGAAGGAATCAAGGCTCAGGTCGATGACATCCGGGCCAAAGCGGCGGCCAACAAGCATTCGGTGAAGATCGGCGTCAACGCTTTCGTCATCGCCCGCGACACCGAAGAAGAGGCGCACGCGATCCTGGCGCAGATCATCGACCAAGCCGACCCGGAGGCGGTGAACGCCTTTGGTGACGCGGCGAAGCAAGCGGGCAGGGCGTCACCGGAAGGTGAGGGCAACTGGGCGAAATCGACCTTCGAGGATCTGGTGCAATACAACGATGGCTTCAAGACCAACCTGATCGGCACGCCACAGCAGATTGCCGAGCGGATTGTGGCGTTGAAGGCGGTGGGGGTGGATCTGGTGTTGGCGGGGTTTCTGCACTTTCAGGAGGAGGTGGAGTATTTCGGCAAACGGGTGTTGCCGCTGGTGCGGGAACTGGAGGCTGCGAAGATTGCCGCAGTAGCCTGAAACACCACAATCCCCCCTGTAGGAGCTGCCGAAGGCTGCGATCTTTTGATCTTGCTTCTAAAAATCAAAGTCAAAAGATCGTCCGATCGCGGCCCGAGCCTTCGGCAGCTCCTACAGGGGGAGTTATGTGAACTTAGAGACCCAGGTCGGAAAGCCCCGGATGATCATCCGGACGCCGACCCAGCGGCCAGTGGAACTTGCGCTCGCTTTCCTTGATCGGCATGTCGTTGATGCAGGCATAGCGCTGGAACATCAGGCCGTGCTCATCGAACTCCCAGTTTTCGTTGCCGTAAGAGCGGAACCAGTTGCCCGAATCGTCGTGCCATTCATAGGCGTAACGCACGGCAATCCGCGTGTCCGAATAGGCCCAGAGTTCCTTGATCAGGCGGTAATCGAGTTCCTTGGCCCATTTACGGGTCAGGAAGGCCTTGGCTTCTTCGCGATTGTTGGCGAACTCGGCGCGATTGCGCCATTTGGTATCGAGGGTATAAGCCAGCGATACCTTTTCAGGGTCACGGGAATTCCAGCCATCTTCGGCCAGACGTACTTTTTCGATAGCCGATTCACGGTTGAACGGCGGTAAAGGCGGACGCACTTGGGCAGCAGTCGACATTTTCAGTCTCCCGATCTAATTAACGATTAAACAACGGTTGAGGCTTATTTAAGGCGTTACAGGTCCAATAACTTACGCGCCATGCATTGCGCATTATCAGCGGCACTGTGATCACCCATCACAAGCGCTACGGTAATGGCGCCGTCAATCAGGATCAGCAATTGTCTGGCCAGACGTTGCGGATCTTCGACGCCATGTTCGGTACACAGCTCGCACAGGTAGTCGAGCAGCTTCAGTTTGTGGTCTTTGGCGACCTGGCGTACCGGGTCTTCGGGATCGCCGGTCTCGCCACTGGTATTGATGAAGGCACAGCCACGGAAACCTTCCGAAGCGAACCAGCTTTTGAGCACGGTAAACAGGTTGAGCAGGCGGTCGGCCGGGGTTTCTGCCTGATCGACAGCACTTCTGTACCAATGCATCCAGCGCACGTCGCGGCGTTGCAGGGCGGCGACAGTCAGCTCCTCCTTGTTGGCGAAGTAGCGGTAGATGCTTTTTCTGGAGACGCCGGCGGTTTTCACCAGAAGATCCATGCCGGTGGCCGCGATGCCACTTTTGTAGATCAGCTTTTCGGTGACATCCAGAATGATGTCGCGGGTCGAGGTGTCACTGATTTCGTTCATGTGGCGAACAGTAGAACGATCGTTCTCCTTTCGCAAGCTGTTTTTTAAGATCAAAAGATCGCAGCCTGCGGCAGCTCCTACTCTGATCCCTGTAGGAGCTGCCGCAGGCTGCGATCTTTTGATCTCTTTACAGACACTCACAAGACCCGAACCGGTTGATGGTGTAAGCTCTCGGGTTCTTCGGATTCGACCCATTGCGAGCCCTATGCCGTTGCTTTTCAAACGCTCTTTGCTGCCCAAACTGCGCAGCTTTCCGCTGACTGCCGAGGCCGTGACCATTCTGTCCGGCGCCGCCGAGTTCCGTCGTTGCCTGCTGGAGAAAATCGCCGAGGCGACCCGGCGCATTTACATCGTTGCGCTGTATCTGCAGCACGACGAGGCCGGTCAGGAAATCCTCGATGCCTTGCATGCCGCCAAGCTCAAGCGCCCGGAGCTGGAGATCGTCGTGGTGGTTGACTGGCTGCGCGCCCAGCGCGGGTTGATCGGTGCCGGCAAACAGCCGGGCAACTCGGCGTGGTACCAGGAAATGACCCGCACCCATCAGAGCGAAGTGCCGGTCTACGGCGTGCCGGTGCAGACCCGCGAACTGTTCGGCGTTCTGCATCTGAAAGGCTTCGTGATCGACGATTGCGTGGTCTACAGCGGTGCAAGCCTGAACAACGTCTACCTGCACAAGTTCGACAAGTACCGTTTCGACCGCTATCACGTGCTGCACAGCCGCAAATTGGCCGACTCGATGCATCATCTGGTCAAGCACGGCCTGATCGAATCCAAGGCTGTGCATCGCCTCGACCTGCCCAACCTGCCGACCACCCGCAGCCTGCGCAACGACATCGGCGATCTGCGCAGCCGTCTCAAGTACGCGGCGTACGACACCAGTGCCGGCAGCACCGCGCACAGCGGCCTGTCGGTGAGTCCGTTGCTCGGTGTGGGTAAGAACAACCCGTTGAACCGGGTGATTGTCGAGCTGATCGCCAGTGCGCAACAGCAGCTGACCATCTGCACGCCGTACTTCAACCTGCCGCTGCCGATCATCCGCGAGGTCAACCGTGCGCTGGCCCGTGGGGTGAAGATCGACATCGTGGTCGGCGACAAGACCGCCAACGATTTCTACATTCCGCCGAGCGAGCCGTTCAAGGTTATTGCGGCGCTGCCATACCTGTACGAAATCAGCCTGCGGCGCTTCGCCAAGCGTCATCAGCGCAACATCGACAGCGGCCAGTTGAACCTGCACCTGTGGCGGGACGGCGACAACAGCTACCACCTCAAGGGCATGTGGGTCGACCAGCGCTATACGCTGCTGACCGGCAACAACCTCAATCCACGGGCGTTCCGTCTCGATCTTGAAAACGCGCTGCTGATCGATGATCCGCAAGGTGAGTGGCTTGAGCCACGGGCGAAGGAGCAGGAGGAGATCTTCCGCAACACCACGCGGATTGCCAGCTTCCAGAGCCTGGAGACCCTGCCGGAGTACCCGGCGGGAGTGGCGAAGTTTTTGAAGCGGGTGAGTCGGGTGCGGATCGAGCGGTTGCTCTACCGGATTCTCTAGCGCCGCTGAAAATGCCATCGCTGGCAAGCCAGCTCCCACAGTATTCTCGGTCATTCACAAATATCGTGTACACCAAGAACATTGTGGGAGCTGGCTTGCCAGCGATGGGGCCTGCTTAGACGCTCAATGAACTCAGTTCAGACCGAGCTTGCCACGCAACGTCGACAGGTCTTCCGCCAAGGTATTCACCGGCCCGACCAGCGCCTTGCGGTCGTTATCCTTCACCTTGTCATACGTCTCGAACCCACCGTCCTTGGTCTTGTACTTGGCGAGGATCTTGTCCACGGTGGCGAAGTTCTTGTCGACTTTGGCAACGAACGCCTTGTCCTGTTTTTCGATCTGCGGACGGAACAGGTCGACGATTTTCTTCGCGCCGTCGATGTTGCCCTGGAAGTCGTACAGGTCAGTGTGGCTGTAACGGTCTTCTTCACCGGAGATTTTGGTCGCGGCAACCTCTTCCAGCAAAGCAGCAGCACCCCCGACGACTTTCTCCGGCGGGAAGGTCAGGCCGGCGACGCGGGTCTGCAGGTCTTTGACGTCGCTATCCAGCTTGTCTGCCAGGGCGGTCAGGCCTTCAGTGGTCTTCTCCGAGAACAGCGAATATTCGAGGCGGTGAAATCCGGTGAAGTCTTCAGCCTTCACGCCTTTTTCGTGGTCGTCGACGCGCGAATCGATGGACGCATCGAGGTCACTGAACAGCTCGGCAATCGGCTCGATCGACTCGTAATACACGCGCGTCGGCGCGTAGAGCTTTTGCGCGGTGGCCAGATCACCTTTTTTCACCGCATCGGTGAACTGTTTGGTGTGGCTGCCCAGTTCATCCAGTTGCTCGGTGACGTAGATCTTGTAGTCCGACACCGGGCCGACCAGATCCAGTGGCGCCGTCGCGGCGAACGCCGACAGCGGGGTGTTGAGCAAACCAAGGGTCAGCAATAACGCGAGTGGCGACTTTTTCATGGAGCGGCTCCGAGGGTTTTTATGGTTATGCAGCTGTTTTGGGTTGTGTGGCGTTGAGCAGCGAGCGACCGATGAAATCCTTGTCGCCCGTGACACCCGGCAGGGTGAAGAAGTAACCGCCGCCGACTGGTTTGAGGTATTCCTCAAGCGGCTCGCCGTTGAGCCGGGTCTGCACGGTGATAAAGCCTTTTTCCAGATCGGCCTGGTAGCAGATGAACAGCAGGCCCATGTCGAGCTGGCCGTTCTTGTTCACGCCGTTGGAGTAGTTGAACGGCCGGCGCAGGATCAGGTTGGCCTGGCTCGCGGCGGTGCGCGGGTTAGCCAGGCGAATGTGCGCGTCAAGCTTGGTCAGCTTGCCCTCCGGGTCCTTGCTGTAATCCGGGACTTCGGTTTCATGGTTGGCGCCCATCGGTGCGCCGGTGGTCTTGACCCGGCCGATAATGCTTTCCTGTTCCTGCAGCGGCGTACGGTCCCAGCGCTCGACGAAATTGCGGATGATCCGCACCGCTTGATAGCTACCGTGCGCGGCCCAGGCCGGTTCATCGCTGCCCGGTTGCACCCAGACAAGCTTGTCCATCGCCTTGGCGTCGTTGGAATCGGGATTGGCCGAGCCGTCGCGGAAACCCAGGAAGTTGCGCGCCGATTGCGCCGGCACCCCCGGTTTGGCCGGGGCTTGCGGTGGCACGCTGCCTTCCTGTTTCCAGCGCACCAGCAGCAGGTCCGGCAGGTTCTTGACGATGTCGCGCAGGGCGTGAATGTTGGTGTCGGCGGTGTTGGAGCAGAACTGCAGGCTCAAGTCGCCATGGCAGCAATCGGCCTCCAGCGCATCGTTGGGGAAGCCGACCATGCGTTGCAGACGTTTTGGTTTGGCTTCGGCCAGACCAAAGCGCTCATCGAACAGCGACTCGCCCACCGAGACGGTGATGGTCAGGTTGTCCGGCGTCACCACCGGGCCGAGGATGCCGGAATCCGGCGGCGGCAGTTTCGGGTCGATCTGCGCCACCGGGCCGCCCTTCATCAGGAACGCGATGCGCTCGTTGAGCGTACGGAACAAGCGCTCGAGGTCTTCGCGATCGCTGGCCAGCACATCGAACGACACGAACATGCCCGACGCCGGACGCGGGGTAACGATGCCGGTCTGGTGCACGCCGTGGAAGTCATGACGGTCTTCGGTCTTGTCGCTGCTCGGCGCTTCGGTGACTTGCGCCGGGGCCGCCGCCATGGCCGGGCAGCTCAGGGCCGAACCGGCCAGCGCAACACCGGCAGCGCCCATACCCATCAGCAGGCGGCGACGTTGCAGATCGAGGTTTTGCAATTCTTTCATCGGTATTCGTCTTCTGCTTACAGGCCGGAAAGGCCGAGGGCGGGATCGATGCCATCCAGAGCGTCAGCCAGGGCCTGAGCCTTGTCGGCGATCTGTTTGCGTTGTTCGCCACTGACCGTGTCGTAAGTGGCGTAGCCGTCCTTGACCTTGAAGCTGTTCAGTACGCTGTCGAAATCGCTCAGTGCGCTGTCGATTTTCGGCAGCAGATCCGGCGCCGACTTGCTCAGCATCGGTCGCAGCAATTCGACGACCTTGTGTGCGGTCTCCAGATTGCCGGCAAAGCCGTTGAGGTCGGCGTGGCTGTAGCGTTCCTCTTCACCGCTGGCGGCGCGCACATCGGCCAGGGTGTTGAGGTTGCGCACCACGATGCTCACCAATTGTTCCGGCGGCAGCGACTGGGCCAGCAGTTGCTGTTTGAGCGTGGTGACGTCGGTCAGCAGGCGCTGGGCAATGGGCGTCAGATCGTCGAGTTTGCGTTGCTGGAACAGCGCGTACTCGATGCGGTGGAAGCCGACGAAGGCCGGATCCTGTTCGCGCTTCTCGAAGTAGTCGGCGCGGGCATTGATGCTGTTGTCCAGTTCCGCCAGACGTTGCGCCGCCGGGGCCAGACGCTGATAGGCGGCGCGCGCCGGCAAGTACAACGCTTGCGCCTGGGCCAGATCGCCGCTGGCAACTGCGTCGTTGAGCGCAGTCACAGCTTTGATCAGTGCGCTGCTCTGGCTCGCCAGATACACGCGGAACTCCGACAGCGGCCCGACAAAGGCGACCATCGATGGCTTGGCCTTGGCGGCAGCATCGGAAGCCGCAGTCGGCGTTACGTGCAGTACGCCACGTGGATTGCTCAGCAGACCGCAAGTGATTGCATAGTCGCCGGGCTGCAGATTGGCGTTGATCACCTGGCTCAGACCCGGTGCGATGTTCTCGCGCTCTTCGATCACCAGCACACCGTCGAGAATTTCCCACTCCACTGCGCGGTCGGAGCGGTTGACGATGCGGAAACTGGCGCGGCCGGCAGGAACCGTCAGCTCGTTCGGCTCGCAGCTGTGCGCGTTGATGTTGACCACCACTTCGTCATGGTTGTGCTGACGCTTGGCCGCGGCCATTTTCGAGGCGTAGTAGAACAGGCCACCGGCGGCAATCATCACGACCACCGAACCGGCCACCGCCCAGCGCAAGGCGCGGGGAGGGGAGGCCTGGGGAGTATTAGGCTTTGACATGGATGCCCTTATTGGCTGGAAACGGAAGACGATTTGGCTGGCTTGGGCGCAGCAGGCGCGGCGGGGTAGAAAAACACCACCAGCGCCAGCACCAGATAGATCAGATACGCACCGAGGGTGCTGACGGTCGGCGCATCCTGATAACCGAACATGCCGGCCAGCACCGAGCCCAGTGGGCCGTCCATCGGCAACGTCGCGCTGAAATCGAACAGCACGGTTTGCAAGTGATTCCACAGGCCGGCTTCATGCAGGGCCTGCACCGAATTGGCGAGGATCCCGGCGGCGACCACCAGAATGAACAACCCGGTCCACTTGAAAAACGCCGACAGGTTCAGGCGCATGCTGCCGCTGTAGATCAGGAAGCCGACGACGATTGCCAGCACCAGGCCGAGCAGGGCACCGATCGGCGCGCCCGGGCCTTCGCTCTGCTGGAACACGGCGAGCAGGAAGAACAAGGTTTCCAGACCTTCGCGAGCCACGGCGAAGAACACCATGGCGATCAGCGCGATCACCTGATGCTTTGAAGAAGTCAGGGCGTGATCCAGCGAGGCCTGCAACGAATGCTTGATCGACCGCGCGACCTTGCGCATCCAGAACACCATCGAACTGAGAATGCCCACCGCGACCAGTCCGACAATGCCTTCGAACAACTCCTGCTGTTTCTGCGGGAATTCAGCGCTGACCAACTCCAGGCCACCGCCGACCAGCAGTGCCAGAGCGGCGGCGAGAAACACGCCGATCCACACCGCTGGCATCCATTGGCCACGGCCGGTCTGTTGCAGGTAGCTGGCGATGATGCCAACGATCAGCGCGGCTTCAATGCCTTCGCGCAGCATGATCAGAAAGGGAACGAGCATTCGGTGTCCACTAAGTCATTCGAAGAAGTTACAAGTTGTAACATAATGACAACCATTCTCACATGACAATGATTGACATAAACCTGAACGCAAGCTGAACAACCTGTTTTTTGCCACGCACAAATCCCTGTGGGAGCGAGCTTGCTCGCGAAGGCGGCTGACCGGTAGACATCTCTGTGACTCATTCAACGCTTTCGCGAGCAAGCTCGCTCCCACAGGGGATCTGAGTCATGTTTGGGGTAAGATGCCCGTCACCCGAAAACAACAAGGTCTGCCTCGCTCCATGTCGGAAAAAGACACCATCGCCGTGCAACTGGTTCGTGAAGCGCTGCTGCAAAGTTGTGTCCCGGGCGTGGCCACGGATGAAGTCTTGAACAAGGTCGGGATTGCTCCGGCGCTGCTGCACAGCGAACAGGGGCGGGTGCCCGCATCGCAATACGCGAAACTCTGGCGATTGCTGGCCCGGCGCGGCGATGACGAGTTTTTCGGTATGGACCCGCGCCGACTCAGGTCCGGCAGCCTCGAATTCCTTTGCCGCAGCGCCATGGCACAACCCACTCTGGCTGCCGGGCTGAGCACGGGGCTGAATTTCCTCTCGCTGATGCTGGAGAAAATGCCCGCGCAACTGGTTCACCAACAAAGCCTTGCCGAAATCGTCCTGCTCGAAGACGATCCCGAACCGCGCCGCGCCTTTACCTATTTCACCTACTGGATGATCGTCCACGGCGTGGCCTGCTGGCTGGCGGGGCGGCGGATTCCGATTCTGGCGATCGAACTGCGCTGCGCCGAGCCGGATTTCTGCGACGACTACCGGGTAATGTTCTCGGAAAACCTGCGCTTCGAGCGTCCGCGCACGCGGATGATCTTTGCTGCTGACTGCCTCGACCTGCCGATCAAGCGTTCGGCCGAAGAATTGAAACGCTTTCTGGCCCAGGCGCCGGCGAACATTCTGGTGAAGTACCGCGACCCGGAAAGCCTGGCCAGCCGGATCAAACAGGACCTGCGGCGACTACCCGCCGATCAGTGGCCGGAGACCGAAGCCCTGGCGCAACAGCTGTGCATGTCCGCCTCGACCCTGCGCCGGCGCTTGTCCGAGGAGGGGCAGACCTATCAGGGACTCAAGGACAGCGTGCGCAAGGAACTGGCGATCACCTGGCTGGCCGAGCCGTCGATCAGCTTCGTCGAAATTGCCACGCGGCTGGGGTTCGCCGATGCGAGCTCGTTCTACAAGGCGTTTCGCAAGTGGTCGGGGTCCAATCCTGGGCATTACCGCACGCTGATCCTTAACGAAGCGGTCTGATTCAGAGTATCTGTCGCCTGGCACGGCCCTATCGCTGGCAAGCCAGCTCCCACAGATTTTGCGCTAACACTGTGGGAGCTGGCTTGCCAGCGATAGGGCCAGTCAGGACAACGCATCGTTTGAACCTTGGCCAAACCAGTCAGCCACTTTGATGGCTTTGACCATTGCCGCCGCCGCGCCGCAGCGCGACTATCCCAGTGTTGTTAACGGTTCCCAGCCTAATAAAAACACAGAGGGATTCTGGCAATGCGCGATTACTTGTCTGCCACCGAACAGTTCAACTATCAGAACACCGTGGACGCTGCGCTCAGCGGCACGCTTGAGGCGCTCAATGCCTGCGTCGAATGTTGCGACCGCCACGCCTTGCCGGGGCGCATTGCGCTGTTCTGGGAGGGCCGCGACGGCGCCAGTGCCACGTACACCTTCAGCGAGCTGCAAGACAAGGCCGCGCGTTTCGCCAATTTCCTTCTCGAACAAGGCGTGCAGAAGGGCGACAAGGTCGCCGGGCTGCTGCCACGCAACATCGAATTGCTCATCACCGTATTCGCCACCTGGCGCATCGGCGCGGTGTATCAGCCGCTGTTCACCGCGTTCGGCCCCAAGGCCATCGAACATCGCCTGAACAGTTCCGGCGCCAAAGTGGTGGTCACCGACGCGGTCAACCGGCCAAAACTCGCTGAAGTCAGCGATTGCCCGACCATCGTCACCGTCGGTGGCGCGAAAGGTCAGGGCATCGTCCGTGGCGATTTCAGTTTCTGGGCCGAGCTGGCCAACTATTCCAATGTCTGCGAGCCGGTACTGCTGACGGGCGAAGACCCGTTCCTGCTGATGTTCACCTCGGGCACCACCGGTCCGTCGAAAGCGCTGTCAGTGCCGCTCAAGGCGATCGTCGCATTCCAGAGCTACACCCGCGACGCGGTGGATCTGCGTCCTGAAGATTCGTTCTGGAACGTCGCCGATCCGGGCTGGGCCTACGGCATCTATTTCGGCGTCACCGGCCCGCTGTCGATGGGGCACCCGATCACCTTTTACGATGGCCCCTTCACCCTCGAAAGCACCTGCCGGGTGATCAACAAATACGGGATCACCAATCTCACCGGCTCGCCGACCGCGTACCGCTTGCTGATTGCCGGTGGTAACGAGTTCGCCAAGTCGATCAAGGGCAAACTGCGCATCGTCAGCAGCGCCGGCGAACCGCTGAACCCGGAAGTGATCCGCTGGTTCGCCGACAACCTCGGCGTGGTGATTCACGACCATTACGGGCAGACCGAACTGGGCATGGTCCTGTGCAACCACCACGGTCTGCAGCACCCGATCCACCTTGGTGCCGCCGGCTTCGCCTCGCCGGGGCATCGCATCGTGGTGCTCGACGAGCAGTACAACGAACTCGGCGTCGGCCAGCCGGGCATTCTCGCCATCGACCGCACCCAGTCGCCGATGTGCTGGTTCGGCGGTTACCAAGGCGTGCCGACCAAAGCTTTCGTCGGCGATTACTACCTCAGCGGCGACACCGTGGAATGGAACCCCGACGGCAGCATCAGCTTCGTCGGGCGCAGTGATGACGTGATCACCACCTCCGGTTATCGCGTCGGCCCGTTCGACGTCGAGAGCGCGCTGATCGAGCACCCGGCAGTGGTTGAAGCGGCCGTAGTCGGAAAGCCCGATCCGGAGCGCACCGAACTGGTCAAGGCCTTCGTCGTGCTCAACCCGCAATACCGCGCCGAACCGGCGCTGGCCGAAGAGCTGCGGCAACACGTGCGCAAGCGTCTGGCCGCGCATTCGTACCCGCGTGAAATCGAATTTGTCAGCGAATTGCCGAAAACCCCAAGCGGCAAATTGCAGCGCTTTATCTTGCGCAACCAGGAAATCGCCAAGGCTCAAGAGGCCGCGGCGCACAACGTTTCAGCTTGAATCAGGAAGTCAGTCATGCAGATCGAGAACAAGGTTTTTATCGTCACCGGCGGCGCCTCCGGCCTGGGTGCGGCCAGCGCTGAATTGCTGGTCAGTGCCGGCGCCAAAGTGATGCTGGTGGACATGAATGCCGAAGCGGTAGCCGCGCAGGCGCAGCGCCTCGGCGCGCAAAGCGTCGTCGCCGACATCAGCAATGAAGCCGCTGCCGAAGCGGCGGTGCAGGCGACGGTGAAAGCCTTTGGCAGCCTCAACGGTCTGGTCAACTGTGCTGGCATCGTTCGCGGCGAGAAGATCCTCGGCAAGAACGGCCCGCATGCACTGTCCAGCTTCGCTCAGGTGATCAACGTCAACCTGATCGGCAGCTTCAACATGCTGCGACTGGCGGCATTGGCCATCGCCGAGAGCGAAGCCAATGCCGATGGCGAGCGCGGGGTAATCATCAACACCGCTTCGGTCGCTGCGTTCGACGGCCAGATCGGCCAGGCCGCGTATTCCGCCTCCAAAGGCGCGATCGCCAGCCTGACCCTGCCGGCCGCCCGCGAACTGGCGCGCTTTGGCATCCGCGTGATGACCATCGCCCCGGGCATTTTCGAAACCCCGATGATGGCCGGCATGACCCCGGAAGTGCGCGAGTCGCTGGCCGCCGGCGTGCCATTCCCGCCGCGCCTGGGCAAACCTGCCGAGTACGCCGCGCTGGTTAGGCATATCATCGAAAACAGCATGCTCAACGGTGAGGTGATCCGTCTCGACGGCGCCTTGCGCATGGCCGCCAAGTAAGGAGGATTTGTCATGACCATTTCCAACGATCCGATTGTTATCGTCAGCGCCGTCCGCACCCCGATGGGCGGTTTTCAGGGCGAACTGAAAAGCCTCACCGCGCCGCAACTCGGTGCTGCGGCGATCAAGGCTGCGGTTGAGCGCGCCGGTGTCGCCAGCGATGCGGTTGACGAGGTGCTGTTCGGTTGTGTATTGCCCGCCGGCCTCGGTCAGGCGCCGGCGCGGCAGGCAGCTTTGGGCGCCGGGCTGGATAAATCGACGCGCTGCACCACCGTCAACAAAATGTGCGGCTCGGGTATGGAAACCACCATCCTGGCCCACGACATGCTGCTGGCCGGCAGCGCCGACGTGGTGATCGCCGGCGGCATGGAAAGCATGTCCAACTCTCCCTATCTGCTGGACCGTGCCCGCGCCGGTTACCGCATGGGCCATGGCCGGGTGCTCGACTCGATGTTCCTCGACGGCCTCGAAGACGCCTACGACAAGGGCCGTCTGATGGGCTCCTTCGCCGAGGACTGCGCCGAAACCAATAACTTCAGCCGCGAAGCCCAGGATGCCTTTGCCATCGCTTCGACCACCCGCGCCCAGCAGGCGATCAAGGACGGCAGCTTCAAGGCCGAGATCGTTCCGCTGACCGTGACCGTTGGCAAGGAGCAGGTGCTGATCAGCCACGACGAGCAGCCGCCGAAAGCCAAACTGGACAAGGTCGCCTCGCTGAAACCGGCGTTTCGCGAAGGCGGCACGGTGACGGCGGCCAACTCCAGCTCGATCTCCGACGGCGCGGCGGCACTGGTGCTGATGCGTCAGTCGCAAGCGCAGAAACTCGGGTTGAAACCGCTGGCGGTGATTCACGGTCACGCGGCGTTTGCCGACACCCCGGGCCTGTTCCCGGTGGCGCCGATTGGCGCGATCAAGAAACTGGTGAAGAAGACCGGGTGGGCGCTGAACGAGGTCGATCTGTTCGAAATCAACGAAGCGTTCGCCGTGGTGGCGATGGCGGCGATGACCCACCTGGAAATCCCCCACGACAAACTCAACGTGCACGGCGGCGCCTGCGCGCTGGGCCATCCGATCGGTGCCTCGGGCGCGCGGATCCTGGTGACGCTGCTCTCGGCCCTGCGCCAGAAAAACCTCAAGCGCGGAATTGCGGCGATCTGCATCGGCGGCGGCGAAGCCACGGCGATGGCCGTGGAATGCATCTACTAAACACACTCCCCCTGTAGGAGCTGTCGAGTGCAACGAGGCTGCGATCTTTTGATCTTGCTTTTAAAAATCAAAGTCAAAAGATCGCAGCCTTCGGCAGCTCCTACAGGGATTGGGTTGTAACCCGGATTTAAGGATTCACCATGATTCCCAACGAAGACCAGACCCAGATCCGCGACATGGCCCGGCAGTTTGCCGAGGAGCGGCTGAAACCGTTCGCTGCCGAGTGGGATCGCGAGCATCGTTTCCCTAAGGAAGCCATCGGCGAAATGGCCGAGTTGGGCTTCTTCGGCATGCTGGTGCCGGAGCAGTGGGGCGGTTGTGACACCGGTTACCTGGCCTACGCCATGGCCCTGGAAGAAATCGCCGCCGGCGACGGCGCCTGCTCGACCATCATGAGCGTGCACAACTCGGTCGGTTGCGTGCCGATCCTCAAGTTCGGCAACGACGACCAGCGCGAGCGTTTTCTCAAACCGCTGGCCAGCGGCGCCATGCTCGGCGCCTTCGCTTTGACCGAACCGCAGGCCGGTTCCGACGCCAGCAGCCTGAAAACCCGTGCACGGCTGGAAGGCGATCATTACGTGCTCAACGGCTGCAAACAGTTCATCACCTCCGGGCAGAACGCCGGGATCGTGATCGTGTTTGCGGTAACCGATCCGAGTGCTGGCAAGCGCGGCATCACGGCGTTTATCGTGCCCACCGATTCGCCGGGCTACAAAGTCGCGCGGGTCGAGGACAAGCTCGGTCAGCACGCCTCCGACACCTGCCAGATTCTGTTCGAAGACGTCAAAGTGCCGGTCGCAAACCGCTTGGGTGAGGAAGGCGAAGGCTACAAGATCGCCCTGGCCAACCTTGAAGGTGGGCGTGTCGGCATCGCCTCGCAATCAGTGGGCATGGCGCGGGCCGCGTTCGAAGCGGCCCGCGATTACGCTCGTGAACGCGATACCTTCGGCAAGCCGATTATCGAACACCAGGCCGTGGCCTTCCGCCTCGCTGACATGGCCACGCAGATCGCCGTCGCCCGGCAGATGGTGCATTACGCCGCGGCCCTGCGCGACAGCGGTCAGCCGGCGCTGGTCGAAGCCTCGATGGCCAAACTGTTCGCCTCGGAAATGGCCGAGAAGGTCTGCTCGATGGCGCTGCAGACGCTGGGCGGTTACGGTTATCTCAACGATTTCCCGCTGGAACGCATCTACCGCGACGTACGCGTCTGCCAGATCTACGAAGGCACCAGCGACATTCAGCGCATGGTTATTTCGCGCAATCTCTGACAAGGAATCTTGCCCATGACTTACGAAACGATTCTGCTGGAAAACCACGGCCGCGTCGGCCTGATCACCCTCAACCGCCCACAGGCGCTGAATGCCCTGAACGCGCAACTGGTCAGCGAAGTGAACCACGCCCTCGACGGCCTGGAAGCGGATGCGAACATTGGTTGCATCGTCATCACCGGTTCGAAGAAAGCCTTCGCTGCCGGTGCCGACATCAAGGAAATGGCCGAGCTGACCTACCCGCAGATCTACATGGATGATCTGTTCAGCGACAGCGACCGCGTGGCTAACCGGCGCAAGCCGATCATCGCTGCGGTCAACGGTTTCGCCCTTGGTGGCGGTTGCGAACTGGCGTTGATGTGCGACTTCATCCTGGCCGGTGACAACGCCAAATTCGGTCAACCGGAAATCAACCTCGGCGTGCTGCCAGGCATGGGCGGCACCCAGCGCCTGACCCGCGCCGTGGGCAAGGCCAAGGCCATGGAAATGTGCCTCAGCGGGCGGATGATCGATGCGGTGGAAGCCGAGCGTTGCGGCATCGTTGCGCGGATCGTGCCGAGCGATGAATTGCTCGACGAGGCGCTGAAGGTGGCGGCAGTGATCGCCAGCAAATCGCTGCCGATTGCGATGATGGTCAAGGAAAGCGTCAATCGCGCGTTCGAGGTCAATCTGACTGAAGGTGTGCGCTTTGAGCGCCGGGTGTTCCACGCGGCGTTTGCCACGCAGGATCAGAAGGAAGGCATGGCGGCGTTTGTCGCCAAGCGTGCGCCGGAGTTTACCGGTAAGTAAAGTAGCGTTCTCACTGACGCTATCGCGGGCAAGCCCGCTCCCACACTGGATTTGTGTACGACACAGATCCAGTGTGGGAGCGAGCTTGCTCGCGAAGCTTTTGAGGCAACATCAAAAGATCGCAGCCTTCGGCAGCTCCTACACCGTTGTCCCGTAGGAGCTGCCGAAGGCTGCGATCTTTTGCTTTTACAGCGGGTAGTTCTTCAGCTCCCGCGCAATCACCATCCGCTGAATCTCGCTCGAGCCCTCATAGATCTGGGTAATCCGCGCATCGCGGTAGTACTTCTCGACCGGATAGTCCTCCAGATAGCCATACCCGCCATGGATCTGAATCGCTGAGGAGCAGACCTTTTCCGCCATCTCCGAGGCGAACAGCTTGGCCTGTGAAGCCTCCGACAGACACGGTTTGCCCGCCGTGCGCAGGCGCGCCGCGTGCAGGATCATCAGGCGCGCCGCGTTGATCTGCATGTGCATGTCGGCCAACAGGTTGGCGATGCTCTGGTGCTCGTTGATCGGTTTGCCGAACTGAATGCGATCGCGGGAATACACCAGCGCCGCTTCAAACGCCGCCCGGGCGATGCCCAAGGCTTGCGCGGCGATGCCGATGCGGCCGCCTTCGAGGTTGGACAGGGCAATCGCCAGCCCCTTGCCGCGCTCGCCGAGCAGGTTGGCCTCGGGAATGCTGCAGTTGTTCAGGGTCACTGCGCAGGTGTCGGAGGCGCGGATGCCCATCTTGTGTTCAGTGCGATCAACGATGAAGCCTGGGGTGTCGGTTGGTACGAGGAACGCAGAAATGCCTTTCTTGCCCAGATCCGGGTCGGTCACCGCAAACACGATCGCCAGTTTTGCCCGTTTGCCATTGCTGACGAATTGCTTGGCACCGTTGATCACCCACTGGCCGTCGCGCAGTTCGGCGCGGGTGCGCAGGTTGTGCGCTTCGGAACCGGCCTGCGGTTCGGTGAGGCAGAAGCAGCCAATCGTCTGGCCACTGGCGAGATCCGCCAGCCAGGTCTGTTTCTGCTCCTGGCTGCCGTAATTCATCACCGGCCCACAGCCCACCGAGTTGTGGATGCTCATGAACGCGCCGGTGGCGCCGTCGCCGGCAGAGATTTCTTCCACCGCCAGCGCATAGGCCACGTAATCGACGTAGGTGCCGCCCCATTCCTCGGGCACCACCATGCCGAGCAAACCGAGTTCGCCCATCTTCGCCACCAGTGCGTCGTCGATCCAGCCGGCCTTTTCCCAGGCTTGCGCATGCGGCGCGATTTCGCCACGGGCAAAATCCCGGGCCATGTCGCGGATCATCACTTGTTCTTCAGTCAGTTCGAGATCGTGCATGGCTCAGCTCCCGCTCTCAGTAAAACCGTGAAAGAAACTCGCGACATGCCCGGCGTCCAGCGCAGCGAGGGTCGGCGGGTTCCAGCGTGGGGTCTTGTCTTTGTCGATCAGCAGGGCGCGCACACCCTCGATCAAGTCGCCGCGTTCGAACCACTGACGATCCAGATGCAGTTCGAGGGCGAAACAGTGTTCCAGGCTCAAGTGTCGACCGCGACGGAGCATCTCTAAAGTCACGGCCATTGCCAGTGGCGAGCGGGTTTCCAACAGGTCAGCGGTGCTCGTTGCCCACTCATGGCTGTCGGCGACGGTGACCGCGCGCAGTTGCTCGACAATGCTCGGTACGTCCGGCAGGGCGAAGAAATGGTCGATGGCCGGGCGCAGTTTCTTCAGCGGCGCATCGGCGAGGGTTTGCACGCCGTTTTTGGCGAGCAGGTTCTGCAGATCCTTGAGCGGCGTGTCGCGCCATTCCAGATGATCAAGCTGTTCGTCGAGGCTCGACAGTTTGCTGCTGTCGACAAACCAGTCCGCCAGCCCGCAGTACAACGCATCGGCCGCGCGAATCTGCACGCCGCTGACGCCCAGATAGATCCCCACCTCACCGGGAATGCGCGAGAGGAAGTAACTGCCGCCGACATCGGGGAAATAACCGATCGCCACTTCCGGCATCGCCAGGCGGCTTTTCTCGGTCACAACCCGCAGATCCGCACCTTGCACCAGGCCCATGCCACCGCCGAGGACGAAACCGTCCATCAAGGCCAGCACCGGTTTGCGGTAGTGATGAATGGTCAGGTCGAGGGCGTATTCCTCGACGAAAAAATCTTCGTGCAGCGTGTCGCCGCTTTTGAAACTGTCGTACAGCGAACGGATATCGCCACCGGCGCAGAAAGCCTTCTCACCGGCACCGCGCAGCACCACGGCGTGCACGCTGGCGTCAGTCGCCCAGGCATCGAGTTGCTGCTGCAACTGACGCACCATGTCGAGGGTGATGGCGTTGAGACCGGCGGGGCGGTTGAGGGTCAGATGACCGATGTGATTGCGAACCTCGGCCAGCACTTCGTTTTGCGTGGCATCCATGGACGGCGTCCGCGGGGATGAAGCCTGAGCAGTCATCACTAACTCCCTGCTTTTATTGTCTTTATTCGAGAAGCTCGTGCGCGAGCGTTGACGGATCGTAACAGTGCAAATTTGCCGTGTACAACCGGGATATGTGCAGGGGGAGTTTGCGTTTTTGCAGCAGGTTGAGGATTGCCTTCGTGGCGAGGGAGCTTGCTCCCGCCGGGTTGCGAAGCGGCCCAACACCGCGGGTTTACGACTGCTGCGCAGCCGAGCGGGAGCAAGCTCCCTCGCCACAATGATGCAGGTGGTTATCGGGTGAAAACTTGGCGGATGCTGCGGCGTTTGGCGTGCAGTTCGCTGGCGTGGATCAGTTGTTCGAGGTCTTCGGGGGTGACGTCGATGAACGCTTCCATGTCGGCCAAGGCCAGTTTCAGGTCTTCGGCAGTGATTGCCTGGCTGTCGACCGGGGCAACCACAGGCGCTGGCTCGGCCGGGCGTTTCGGGTAGCGGATGCGCGTCAGGTTGTTGTAGGCCAGCGCGCTGAGCAGCATGCACGCGGCGGCGAGCATGACCGGTTCCATGGCTTTCCAGTCCATGGCGATGGTGGCGGGATCGGCCAGCACCAGGGTCAGTGCCAGTGCGCCGGCCGGTGGGTGCAGGCAACGCAGCCAGCACATTAGAATCAGCGCGATGCCCGCCGCCAGGCAGGCGCTGCCCAGGGTTCGGCCGAGGACGTGGGCCACCAGCAACGCGACCACGCTGGCGCACAGGTACCCGCCGATGATCGACCATGGCTGGGCGAGGGCGCCGGAAGACACGGCAAACAGCAACACCGCTGAAGCCCCCAACGGCCCGATCAGGTGATACGCGACCTCGATGCCGAACACCTGACTGCACGCCCAGACGCTGAACAAAGTGCCCAGCGCCATGCCGATGGCGGCGCGGCTCCATTCGGTGGGGCGGGTGTTGATGGCGGCGGGCAACCAGCGAGCGAGCATGTGAATCGGGTCCTTGCAGTAAATTCGGGGCAAAAAAAAGGACTTGTCCGTTTCGGAAAGTCCTCGAAGCGTTCCAACTATTGGGGGAGGAACGCGCACAGTGTGCCGATCAAACTCGATGCTGACAAATTCATATAAATGCAGTTTCAGTGCATTATTTGTGAAGTAAAGCCACGCGCCGCCCACTCATGAAACACAGAAAACCACCCAGCGCGGTCAGGGCGGCAAGGGCGTAGAACATGGTCGGCGCCGGCGTGTGCATCAGCAGGAAGCCGCAGATCACCGGGCTCAATGCGCCCCCCAGGGCAGCGAGGTTCTGCGCCCCGTAATAACTGCCGCGCAGTTCTTCCGGGGCCAGGGTGTCGACGAAGAGGAATTCCGACGGATAAATGATCATCTCGCCGAGGGTGAAGATGAACATCGCGAGGCACCAGCTCAACAGGCTGTCGGCCAGGCTGAAGCCGATCAAGCCGAGGATGAACAGGCTGGTGCCGGCGGCGATCCAGTAACGCAGTTTCTCCCGGTTGAGAAAGCGGCCGATCTGGTATTGCAACAGGATCACCGCGATGGCGTTGCAGGCAAGCAGGGCGGCCATGGTTTGCAGCGCCCGTTGCGAGTCCTCGACCACCAGCAGGTATTGCGACAGGTACAGCGTGAAACGCCCGTGAACCACGGTGCTGAGCAGGCAGCCGCAGGTGAACATGATCAGCGTGCGGTCGTTTTTCAGGGTGATGAGGGTTTTCAGAAAGCTTTGCGGCTGGCCGATGGCGGCGACCGGGCTGGCGTCCCTGGGGATGCCGATCATCAGGAAGATGCTGCCGAAAGCGATACCGGCAGCAATCAGGAACGGCGCAATCGGGTAGACCCCGGCGATGACCACACCCAGCATCGGGCCGGTGGCGTAGCCGATGTTGGTCAGGGTATAGCGCAGAGAGAAGGCCTTTGCCCGCTGGCCCATGGGCAGGTTTTCGCTGAGGATCGCCTTGGAGCCGATCAGGAACAGCGCCGAGGCGGTTTCGGTGATGACCAGGGTCAGCGTCGTCAGGTACAGGTCTTTGGCGAAGGTCAGCAATACGAATCCGATGGCGCTGGAAAGCATCGCCAGAATCAGCAGCCGACGCTTTTCCAGGCGGTCGATGATGTAGCCGCCGTACAGCGCCAGCAGGGTTGCGATAAACACCGCGATGCCCAGCAACAAGCCGACGTCCTGTTGGTTGAGGCCCAGCTTGTTACTCAAAAACAGAGTGAGCAAAGGGCTGGTGATGGCGCGACTGACGACGATAGTCAGCGAGACGATCATCAGGCGGCGAATGACGAGCGAGTAGGTGGCCACGGGCAATCAAATGTCCTTATTCGGTTAACAGGTGCTCGAGATCGCGCACGGAATCCAGCGTTTGCAGTTGCCGCAGCTGTGCCAGTAAAGGCTCGGCCTTGACCGGTGAAATGACCCGCAACGCCAGACTGAAAAACTTCTCTTCCAGCGCCGCATCACTCAGCGGATTGCCCGGCGCCCCCAGCGGCACCTCGACGCACAGGCTCGCCTGACGCCCGTCGCGGGTTCGAACAAGGACTTGCGGCTCGCCATCGTCCGACAGACGCTCATTCACTTCAAGGCGAATGCGCGTCAGCCATTGAGCAATGCGCGGATCGTTGCGCAGCGGCTCATCGTAAGCCGCGAGCCGGCAGTGCCCGTGTACCAGTCGCGCAGCGAGGGCGTAGGGCAGGCTCATCTGTGCGGCGGCGAGACTGCGCACGTCGCGGCCGCCGCACATGTCCAGCAGAAACCCGCACAGGTTTACCTGCACGTCTTCAACCTGCTCGGCACCGACCTGCAATTGCTCCAGCAGCAGCCCCAGTGCATCGATCGCCGAATGGGTGCCACGGCATGCGGCGTAGGGTTTGATCGAACAGCGCGCGAGTTTCCAGACCTGCCCCAATCCGGCATCCAGTGCATCCGGTTGGGCGCTGCCAGGTGCGAGGGTCTTGAGAAAACCGCCCCAGACATCATCAAACAACAGCGCTGGCCCGCTGACGCCTTCACGAGCAAAACGCGCGGCGAGCAAACCACCCTCTGCGGCACGCCCGCTGTGCAGTTTTTTGCTTTGCGTACCGTCATGGATGAATGCCCATAACCCGCCGCTGAAACTGCCGGCAATGCCCAGTGCCGACACGGTTTGCGCAGCATCCAGCGCAAAGATCCGCGCACAGGCCGCCGCCGCGCCGAACACCCCACAGGTGGCGGTGGAGTGCCAACCGGCGCCGTTGTGCGCCGAATAACTGCCGCAGGCTTCCAGCACCCGTCGACCGATTTCGTAGCCGATCACCACGGCGGTAATGAATTCGCGCCCGTCCACCGGCCGCTCCACCAGCGATAACGCCGCCATCACCGCCGGCAGCACCACCGCGCCGGAGTGATCGCAACCGCCGGTGTCGTCCAGCTCCAGCGCATGGGCGGCGATGCCATTGAGCAATGCCGCCTGTCCCGCAGCGACGCGCCGTGATGAACCCCAGACCAACGCGATGCCAGGCTCTGCGCCGAACACCTGCCGGGCCTGAAGCGCTATCGCACTGTCGGCCCCGGCCAGCGCGGCCCCGAAGGTGTCCAGAATGTGCCGCCTGGCCTGTTCCACCAACGCCGGGGGCAGATCATCAAACCGAGTCTGGACGCAAAACTGCGCCAGCCGCTGCATGCGTTCAGTCATACGAGGTAGTCCCGATAATGGCGTTCATACACTGAGGCCGGATGATCCTGTGCGGCCGGCGCCGCCGACTGCGCCCACCATTGCGCGATTTCGGCGCCGGTGGCGATCCATACGTCCTCATGCTGTTGAATGCCTTGCAGCAATTCACGCAACACACCGATACGCCCCGGCGTGGCGATGATTTCCGGGTGCAGGCGCAGCACGTAGCACAGACCGAAACGATGGAACCCGGCGAAGTCCATCTGCAGGTTGCCCAGGGTGTGGCTGTAGGAGGCGATTCTTGATTGTGCCGGCGGCACGGCCGGGCTCAGGTTGAAGGCGAAGTAGGGTTCGTCTTCCAGTTCGTAATGCAGCGGCAATTCGACCACAGCGGGCGCGGTCGGGTGCAAGAACGGCAGATCATCGCCCCGCCAGGAGGAAGACCAGTGAATGCCGTGATCTTTCAAGGCCTCGATGAAGCCCGGCGCGCCGTTACCGGCAGGAATCCGGAAGCCGACTGGATAGAGGCCGGTCAATGCTTGCAGCGCTGCGCACCCCTTGGCGACTTCCGCGCGTTGCGCCGTCAGATCCAGCGTGTCGTAATCCTGATGGCGGTAGCCGGCGCAGGCGATTTCATGCCCGTCGGCGTGAATAGCGGCGATGTGCTGCGGATTTTCTTCGGCAACGATGCCGGGCACGAACCAACTGCTGCGCACCCCGAGCTCCTTGAACAATCCGAGCAAGCGCTCGACGCCCCGCTGCGTGCCGTAGCGCCACACCGAGAGCGTCTTGTCACGCCCGGCGACTTCCGGGGCCTGAGTGAGAATGCCGTGAATATCGTTGTAGTCGACGGTCAGTACCACCGCGCAACGCTTGCCGGCGGGCCAGGTAGGGTTGGCGTCAGCCATGGTGATGCTCCTTCAGCCACCAGCGGGCGACATCGCGGCAGGTCGCGAACCACACGTCATCGCGCTGGCGCATGTGCTCGAAGAGTTTCTCCAGCAACAGGATGCGCCCCGGTTTGCCGGTGATTTTCGGGTGAAACAGGGTGGTCAGGCACAGGCCTTCATCCATCGCGCCGTCGTACTCGCGCTGCCAGTTGTCGAGGGTCAGTGCGTAGCTGGCGGTGCGGTCCAGCCCGGACGGGAAGTTCGGTGCGCGGGTGTAGGCGAGGGAGGCGTAGTCGTCCATTTCCCAGCGGCCGGGGATCTCCACCAGCGGGGTGTCGTGGCCGGGGACGTTGACCAGATACGGGCGGTCATCACCGCGCATGCTGCTGGAATAGATCACGCCGTTTGCGGCCAGCATTGCCGGGGTTTCGGCCCGCCAGTCGCCGGACGGGGTGCGGAAACCCTCGGCGCGGATGTGCAGGTACTGCCAGAAAACCTCACGGGATTTGTCCATCACGGCCTGCTGCTGATCCAGCGTCAGGGCGTAGAAGGATTCGTGCTTGTAGCCGTGGTAAGCGACTTCATGGCCGCGCTCGACAATGGCCTGGCATTGTTTCGGCCAGTTCTCCACGACCCACGCAGGCACGAAGAAAGTGGTCGGGATCCTGAAGGCGTCGAGCAGATCCAGCAGGCGTGGCAGGGCGCGGTAGGGGCCGTAGCCGCCAAACCCGAAGTATTCCGGTTTGTGCCAGATCGAGCCGTTGAGCATGGCGTCGCCGGTCGGGCCGTCGAGGTCGAAGGCCAGGGCGAGGCAGGCTTTGTGCTGGTCGGGCCAGGTGGGTTGTTGAGGGGCGGACATGGGTGTGGCGCTCCGATGGTATTGACAAGCTTTCCCTCACCCCAGCCCTCTCCCGGAGGGAGAGGGAGCCGATTGAGGTGTTTTTGAGATGTACATCGACCTGTGCAATAGAGTCGAACTCAGGTTCTGAACAGCACGCAATTCGGCTCCCTTTCCCCCTCGCCCCCTTGAAGGGAGAGGACTGGGGTGAGGGGGCGCGATCTTGAGTCTTACTTGCCGGCGTTAATGGTCACTTCCTTGATCGCACCCAGCTCCAGATCCCACTTCTTCAGAATCGCGTTGTAGCTGCCGTCATCCACCATGCTCTGCAACGCCACCTTCACCGCTTCACTGAGCTCCGGTTTCTTTTTGCTGACGCCCAGCCCTGTGAACTGCACGGTGATCGGCTGGCCGACCGTCTTGTACATGTCCTTTTCCTGGGTCTTGAGGTACGACAGGGTTTCGCTGCCCTGCATCGCCGCATCAATCCGGCTCTGACGCAGTTGAGCGCGGGCGTCGGCCGAGCCTTCGGTGCCGATCACGTTGATCGCAGGCTTGCCAGCCGCTTCGCAGTGCTCCTTGCTCCACGCAGCGATTTCCGCCGGGAACGTGGTGCGGCGGCTGGTGCCGACTTTCTTGCCGCACAGGTCGATGATCTCGTTGGTCGCAGTGTTCTTCTGCAGCGTGTAGAACTGCGGGCCGCTGGTGAAATAGTCGACGAAGGTCACGCTGGCCTGGCGTTCGGCGGTGTCGGTCATGCCCGACAACACGATGTCGACGCGGTCGGTGGTCAGGGCGTTGATCATTTGCTCGAAGCCGGTTTCCTGCCACTTGATCTTGATCCCGAGGCGCTCGGCCAGAGCGTTGCCCAGATCGTAGTCCAGGCCGGTGAGCTTGTTGGTGGCCGGGTCCTTGAAATCCATCGGCGGATAGTTGGGCATGATCGCGACGACGATCTCGCCTTTTTCCTTGATGCCGGCCGGCAACTCGGCGGCCACGGCGAAACCGCAAGACATGAGGGAGCTGAGTACTGCTGGAATGACGAAGTTCTTCATGGACGTTCTCTTATGAGTGTTGTGAAGGCCAAAGGGGCCTCAG
>Ga0153923_100014_pt1 | contig 122951 bp, 118 predicted proteins | sample TSNJ007MetaG_FD_104682 | JGI IMG/M metagenome (GOLD analysis project Ga0153923, IMG submission 104682) | Attine ant fungus gardens microbial communities from New Jersey, USA - TSNJ007 MetaG | ecosystem: Host-associated > Fungi > Mycelium > Unclassified | place: USA: New Jersey, Brendon T. Byrne...
ATTAGGGCACAGGTTGGTGGCATAAATCGCCATAGAGACTGAACAATTGTTCAGTCGTCTTGGTTTTCTGCAACCTGGCAGTCATGGCCTCTGATTAAAAATGAGGCTGTAGATCCATGGTTTTGCGTCATCCTCTTTCGAAGATTTTGCCAATATTAATTTTAAAATTTATAAGAAGAATTTTCCTTTACAATATATTCCTAGAGTACCTTTGTCAATATATTTTCGCAAATTAACTCGAATTTTGACGAAAGTCTTGTCCAACCTATGAAATAATAGATATAAAAAAACTCCCCCTAAGTCAAAACTTAGGAGGAGTTTTTGGTCTTGTTTATATGATTTGCAAGTGACTTAAAACTTGAAAATATGGATAGTCTTCTGTAGATTAAACACAGCCTGTGTCATTTTCTCAGTTTCTTCAGCGACGGACTGCAGGGCATTAATTTGTTCATTCATAGCGGCGGATACTTCCTCGGTGCCGGCAGCGGTTTGCTGTGTGATTGCAGAGATATTCTCTATTGCACTTGAGATTTTCAAGGCACTTTCCAACATCAGATCACTTTCAGCAGAGAAGGAAGAGATTTGCTCGGTAATATACTGCACACTTTGCACAATTTGAGCAAAGATATGAGCAGATTGAGTGATCATCTCATTCTGTACCTGTACGACTTCTTCGTTGATAGCGATATTGTCAATCGCTTGTTTGATATCAGTTTCGATGCTCCGAACTAAGCCAAAGACTTCCTTCGTTGAAGCCGTTGATTCTTCGGCAAGTTTACGAACCTCCTGTGCGACTACAGCAAATCCTCGACCATGCTCCCCGGCGCGTGCTGCTTCGATGGAGGCATTCAGCGATAAGAGGTTGGTCTGCTCAGCGATCTCTGTGATGGTTTTTGTAATCATCGTAATTCCGCGAGCATTATGAGACAGGGCTTCGATAGTATCAGCTACTTTTTGAGTAGCCTGGATGTTTTTGCGCATGCCTTCAGCTTGAGTATCAACGGACTGCCGTCCTTGTTCAACTAGTTCTAATGTATGTATTGAACGTCTGTTCATTTCTTTCGTTGAGTTCGTATAATTGGATACTTTATTCTCAATATCTTTAATGGATTCTGTCATTTCAGCGATATCCGTAGATATTTCATTTGCACCAAGAGCTAGCTCGTTAGACGAAGAGGCTACCTGTGCCATGACAATTTTCAAATTCTGATTCTTATCTTCGATTCCACGGCTTGCATCCATAACTTGACGAGTGATTTGTGATGCTTCTGTCAAAATCTTCTTGAGCTTGTCAATCATAGTATTAAAGGAACGACTTACGTCCCCCATAGACCCGTTCTCATCGGCTCTACTAGTAAAATCCCCTTTTGAAATACTATGAGATACATTCGCGATGTCATCAAAAGAAGATGTAAGCGTTCTCTCGATAAAGCGGGCCACGGGGAAAGTTAGAGCAGCAAGAACTACGATTAGAACAATACCCAAAATAATGTTGCCTAAGATCATAAAAGTAACTAAAACAGGAATGGCAAATAGTGCGGCAACGAGGTAACATCCGGCAACAATTCTTTGTTTTAACGGAAGTTTATGCATCCAGTTCATTGGTATAATGTCCTCCTTATTAATATTATGTATTGGTGTTATTATATGGGATTTAAAGGTGATTGGTCTATAGTAAGAACTGACATAAATCTTCTTTTCGAAGTAGTTCTTTAGATTTCGTGTCAAAAATCCTCATAAATAGCGGAAATTTTTGCGATAGCAGACTTTACCATCTCTAAAAGTTCTTGCGGTGAAAGTACAATAACCGAGGGACTAAAAGAAAGGATTATCCGGCAGGCCGACTCGATCGTATTAAATTCGGCATCTACGTTCACCCACTCTGCATTGCTTGTTGGCTCTATCAATTGGACAGAGACAAATCTTTCTCGCTGTAATTCTTTTAAGACAGATGTTCTAACCCTTAGCATTACTTGATACTTTGGCAGTGCTGCTTTAAAGGCCGTGGTGGACTCTTCCCAGTACTGTTTTAAATCAAAGTCATCAGGTCTTTTAAACCACTCATGAGTCTCCTCAACGTTAACTAATCTGGACACACGAAAGGTCCGTAGTTCTTCTTTGCTTTTGGCTACGACATACCATACTCCGCGTTTTGCAACTAACCCAAGAGGTTCAATGAAACGGACCGTTCTCTCGTTGCTCCGGAGATAAGTGATTTTTACTTTGCGGTCCTCCCAAAGTGCTCTCTGCAGTACAGAAAGGAACGGATAAGTCTCATCCGAAGGATGCCAACTGGCGCCATCAATATGAATACGCTCGCTTAGGTAATTTGCTGAGTTACTAAGTCGATGTGAGGATGCAGCCTCTAGTTTGAGAAGAGCGGAAGAGTAGTCGTCTTGTATCCCCAGATCCTTCATTATAGATGCGTCAGCGGAAAGAAGCAGTGAACCAATCTCTTGTGGCTTCATTCCCGTTAGGGAGGTTCGGTAGCCTTCAGTAAGCATCCAACCTCCTTCACGACCACGTTCAGCTAAAATGGGTATTCCTGAAGCACTTAATGCTTCCATATCACGAAACACAGTTCGTTCTGATACCTCGAGTGTTTGGGCCAATTCTCTAGAAGTCATTTTTTCACGATTTTGCAACAGAAGTAATATTGATAACAAACGGTCGGCTCTCATTAGGCTATTGTACCTCCTCGAATTATTGATTAGACGATCACCATTAATCATTTCTAAATCATGATTATATTATATATGTCAGTTGATGTCATATATACGGGCTATACTTATAAAACGTAAGGAATGTTCACAGAATGTTGAAATCCGAATTCATGTGGAAAGGGTTGAGGGCTATGACATTGAAAGGGAAAGTCGCATTGGTTACCGGGAGCAGCAGAGGTGCTGGGAGAGGGATCGCTCTAGAATTAGCAAGAAGAGGTGCTTTTGTCTATATTACAGGGAGGACCACAGATGTATCCGTCACAGAGCATATTAAGGGGAGCATAGATAGCGTACTTAGAGAAATAAAAGAGAGTGGAGGTTCTGGTGCGGTAATACAATGTGACCATACGAAGGATCAAGAAACAGAAGCAGTGATCCGTCAGATCGCTGAAGAGCAGGGGCGGCTCGATATCTTAGTTAACAACGTGTGGGGAGGCAATGATTTAGCTATCGAGCAAAAGCCTTTTTGGGAGCTACCTACAGCTCATTGGGACAATATGTTTAATGCCGGTGTGAGAGCACAGATGATCACAAATTATTACGCAATTCCCTTCATGCGCAAGGCAAAAACTGGTGGTCTAATTATCCATACAACCTTCTGGGATCATTATAAATATTTAGGCAACTTTTATTATGATCTTTCTAAAAATGCACTTTTACGTATGGCTTTCGGATTGTCGAAGGAATTAAAGGATGACGGCATTGCGGTTATTCCACTTTCACCTGGATGGATGAGAACAGAAGCGGTTCTAGAAGCCATGAATACAGATGAGGAACATTGGCAAGAAGTTGAGGAACTGAAAATGAGTGAATCGACGACATATATTGGTCGAGCAGTGACTGCACTAGCCGCTGATCCAGAGGTTATGTCTATGTCCGGTGAGCCGCAGCTGGTTGGAAAGCTTGCTGAAAAGTATGGTTTTACTGATATTGATGGAAGGATAATCCCTTCGTTCATAATATAGGAAGAAAGAGAATCGTAAAATATAAGAAAGGCCACTCCAGTACATTCTGGAATGGCCTTTCTATATTATAGATTAAAGAAGGATGATTTCTTCAGCGGTGTTAATTTCTGGTAAACCAGCGAGTTTCACAAGGACTTGCTTAGGAACGGCTTTGTCAACGGTCAGCAGCATGATTGCAGCGCCCCCAACAATTTTACGTCCCACTTGCATGGAAGCGATGTTTACATCGTTCTCACCAAGCAATGTACCCACGAGTCCGATAATCCCTACTTTGTCGTTATGGGATACAAAGATTTGATGACCTTCAGGAGCAATATCAACTGGGAACTTATTCACTTGAACAATACGTTCTCCATAACCTTGCAGCAGGGTGCCGGCCACAAGATACTCTTGGTCACGATCAGCTTTTAGAGTAACAGTAATCAGATTGGTAAAGCCTTTAGTTTTAGAAGCTTTAGTTATTACTACGTTCACGTCGCGTGTTTTCGCTAAATGCATGGAGTTTACGATATTAACGTCCTCTGCAAAGTGGCGGGAGAGCACACCTTTTACAATGTAGCGGGTTAGTGGTTGGGTATCTACATCCGAAAGATCACCAGCGTATTCAACATGGATCTCACGGATAGCAGCAGCTGCAATTTGGGTAACAAAGCTGCCCAGTTTTTCCCCAAGCGTGAAGTAAGGTTGAAGCTTATTCATTACACTTGGAGCCACTGGAGGAATGTTGACCGCGTTAATGAACGGTTCATTACGCAGAATATGCAACACTTGCTCCGAAACATCGATCGCCACATTTTCTTGAGCTTCAATCGTAGAAGCGCCAAGGTGAGGAGTCACGATGATTTTTGGATGAGACAGGAAAGGATGATCTGCTTGCGGCGGCTCTTTCTCGAATACGTCGAACGCAGCGCCAGCAACAATACCGCTATCTATAGCTTCTACCAATGCCATTTCATCAATTACACCACCACGTGCACAGTTGATGATGCGCATTCCCTTTTTCATCACTTCGAATTGTGGGCGAGAAATCATATGGCGTGTTTCCGGAGTAAGTGGAGTGTGCACAGTAATGAAGTCTGCTCCGCGAACAACATCGTCTACGGAAGCCAATTTAACTTCCATCTTTTCAGCACGTTCAGCTGTTAGGAAAGGATCAAAAGCAAGAATTTCCATACCGAAAGCTTTAGCACGTTTAGCCACTTCGCTACCGATTCTGCCCATTCCGAGTACACCTAAAGTTTTGCCACGAAGCTCTACACCTACGAATGTTTTTCTATCCCAGGTTCCACCGATTGTTTTTGCATAAGCTTGTGGAATATGACGGGCCAGAGCCATCATCATTGCGAAAGCATGCTCACAAGTCGTAATTGTATTTCCATCAGGAGCATTGATTACAACAATACCACGCTTTGTTGCAGCATCCAGTTTGATATTATCTACACCAACACCTGCACGACCAATTACTTTTAGATTTTTTCCTGCTTCGATGATTTTGTCTGTTACAGTAGTTTGACTGCGGACAAGGAGACCATCGTATTCACCGATAATTGCAATGAGTTCGTCTTCGCTGAGTCCTGTTTTTTTGTCAACAACTACATCTTCTGCGTCCATCAATTGCTGAATGCCCAAATCACTGATTGGATCCGATACTAATACTTTAAACATGGTTTCTTATCCCCCTTAAAGTTGAAGAGCTTTATATGTCGAGGACGCCTTTTTGGGCAATCCACAATACCTGAAGATTCACGAACTAGTAGAGAAAAAACATGCGATAATAGTAGATCAACGCGGTGTCGCATAAAAGAAGCTGCGTGCAGAAGTACCGCGGAATCGGTAACTTTGGGCAAAAGGATAGTATAGATTAGGTATTTAGAAATTAAAAAAACTCCCGACCCCCATACTACTGCCGTAGTAAGGGACGAGAGTTATCTTCGTGGTACCACCCTAATTCACTGCAACTTGGAAGAAGCAGCCTCATTGGCCTGCAAAGGCCACACTGGTAACGGAGTTGATCCGATTGCACCTACTTTAAGGTTCGATACAATATCTCAGGAGCGCTAAAGACATCTGTTTGTCACCGGTTTGCACCAACCACCGGCTCTCTGAAGACTTCCAGAATCTTTGTTCCATCATCGTTTTTGATTGATTAATTTTTTCATAATGTAACACGGTAATGTAGATGTGTCAATAGGCTTTGAAAGTATGCTTTCTTGAAGTGAACTTCATTTTTCGTTATGATTCAATGACTGGTTCTATTCATAAAAAAACGGGAGCTGTGGAATCGTCTCCTTGCTATAGTACTGCTCTCGCCACTTCATAAAATCCTCTACCTGTATAGCACCTGTGGAAATAAGCAGGGTTACTGAGGACTGAACATCCGTAAGATTCAATGAACTGGCTGTACCAGAATGTATCAAATCGTCTATTTTTGCAGTAATGTCCTGAGGATCGTAGGCTGCAAAAATTCCGCGATTTAACATCATATCAGCGATGGATGCGTTCTTTTGAAGAAGAGGCATTTTTTTCCACTGGATAAAGGACATGGTCTTTAGCTCACCAGCAACAGAAGGGATTTTCTGGTTTGTCTTAGAGCCCCACTTTAGCATAGAATCATAAAAGTTCTTTTGTGCGAGCAATCCGAATTTAACCGCACCGGCAGTATAAGGATCATTTTTCAGCAATTTTGCCGTCTCTGCACCAGATGCACTTGCACTTATTTCACCAGAAGCTTTTGAGAATAAAGTTAAGCTTTTGAGTATGTTTAGCTGTGATTGATGTAATAAGGGAGAGTCAGAAAAGATAGAGTCCTGGTTAACTCTTTCATATTGTTTATCTGCTAGAAGGCTAAGATTCTTCATAGCTGCTGCATTTACACGGGCATCTGTACTGCGTGCCAACTTGTCCACTTGTGTGTTCCAATTCTGCTTGAATTCCCGATAAGGCAAAAATACGTTATGATAGAAAGTAACAAGATCCTTCTGTTGGTAAGAGCCCGTGAATTCTTCTAATCCATATCCATTACTGCTCTTTTGTTGCTCATATTTAGCTTCCGTTTTGTCTGCGCCAACCTTGACGCCTGTGAAAAATGCGGCGAAGGCGCAAATAAGGAAAAACAAAAAAAATAGAGTGTACAACATTTGTGTACGGGAGTTACGTTGGCTCATAATAAGTGCTCCTTTTTCTGGGGGAATTATCCTATGTATTATGTATTGATAGCAACATTATGGACGGTTTCTCTTTCGGAGCTGCCCCAAAAAATTAAAGAACAGGCAGGTCACGATGAAAAAATTCAAATTTGGCGAGATTAAGATAAAAAAAGTAGAGCCAGGTCAGTTAACAGACCGTCTTCTGCTCCTCAATCTCTACATTACTCAGGGGCTTACATTAATTATCGGTTTGATATGGATATTATTTCAGAAAAGAAATCCTTTTCAGCTATTAATTTTTCCAGAAAACGTACATTTTGTGGCATGGGGTCTTGGACTTGCTGCTGTAATGCTGGTAGTTGATTATTTATTGACTCATATTGTACCTGAAGAAAGCATGGATGACGGGGGAATAAACGACCTTTTATTTCGAAATCGGCCCGTATGGCACATTGTTGTAATTGCAGCTATGGTATCGATCTGTGAAGAGCTTCTGTTCAGAGGAGCCATTCAGTATTCCATTGGTCCTTATTGGACGAGTATTTTGTTTGCTCTTATTCATGTTCGCTATTTGCGCCACTTTGTACCTACCGGATGGGTATTCTTAAGCAGCTATGGTCTTGGATATATATACATTCAATCAGGAAGCCTATGGGCACCTATACTATGTCATTTCTTCATCGACCTTTTCTCTGGTCTGGTGATCCGCTACAGGAGGGAATCATGAGTGAGGAATTGAGCCGGTTGAAGTCTCGTCAGAAAAAGCGCAGTGGCGAAGGCAAAACTTCTGGCAAAAGTAAAAAAACGAATCCGCGATCGGAGGGGGCTCCTAGAAAGAGCAATCATTCCCGGACAACAACGGCAACTTTATCAAGGAAAGCGCGCCGTCCGGCAGCTTCTGCGAAGGGATCTAACGCTGGAAACAAAGAGCAGGAAGAATCTGTTCCATCACGTTCGGATACTTATTCATCAGAACGTGTTCGGCTTAGTAAAATGTTTGTTAACTCTCTGATTTTCATCTTTGTAATATTGCTGGTAGCGCTCCTCTGGTGGGGAATCGAAGGGGCGCCGCCTTTGAGTACTTTATGGTGATTTTTTGGATTTGGGGATTGGTTGTGGTTGTGCTTTTGATTGCACTAATCATTGCTGTGATTATGGTGAGTAACGCCTTTAAAAACAGAATTATTACCGAGGAAATAATTTTGAAGTCGCTCCCAGATGAGTTTGATGGGTTTCGTCTCTTATTTATAACTGACATCCATCGCCGCCGCCTTCCAACAGCACTGCTTACTCCGTTAAAGGGAACGGTGGGTGCTGTTTTATTAGGTGGTGATCTAACAGAAAAAAACAGTCCTCTGGATCGACTGACTGATAATATGACTTTAGTGACTTCTATTGCTCCTACCTATGTAGTACATGGAAATCATGATTATCGAGCTGATATTTCACTAGTTGATCAGATTATCCGGGGCAGTGGTGCAAAGCTGTTAATGGATGAGAATGTGCGTATTGAACGTGAGGGAGCTTCTCTTTGGTTAACGGGAGTGGATTTTCCGAAAAAGGGTGGTAATACTTCTTACCGTCCATTACCTGGATTAACGTCACGTGCTTCTTCACTAAATAACACTTGTCGTATCATCCTTGTTCACGATCCGCTCTGGTTGTCCAAACGTCAAAGTGTGCCAGCGGATCTGATATTAGCAGGCCACACGCATGGAGGGCAGGTCATTCTTCCTTTTTTGGGTCAAAGGCATGTGGAAAATTTCTATCATAAATATGATGCAGGAATGTTTCAATGGCCCAGAAGAGATGGGACAGGAAGGGATGCGAGGCTGCTGATTAGCAGAGGGTTTGGAACCTCTCACTTGCCGATCCGCTGGGGAAGTCCTGCTGAGATGCACGTGCTAACACTCCGAAAAGAGAAACATTAGAAAGCTGTCTTTGTACCGCTTGAACGGGTGGACAAAAAAACAGGTAATCTCCTTTCCATCAAGGGGATTACCTGTTTTAATTTATCCTAATTAGGAATTAGCGCATCTTAAGCTCAATACTGCGAGGATCTACAAAGCTATAGCCCTTGCCTTCAAGAGTAGTAAGCAGTTTATCCAACGCTTCAACTGTCCATGGTAGCTCATGCATCAGAATATTACTGCCGGAATGCAATTGATCCGTCACATTTTTGATTAACTTATCTGTTTTTCCGGTTTCTTTCTCTTTCATTTCCCAGTCCAGTGATCCATTGGACCAGGTCATATACAACATCCCATTCTCAGCGGAAATCTTCTTCCCTACATCTCCGCCAGCACCATGTGGGGGACGGAAAAACTGAGGGGCTTCACCAATAATCTCCTTGACCGCATTTTGAACGTCTTCGATTTGCTTCTTGACCTCAGTGTAAGACTTGTCCTTCAACACAATATGATCCCAGCTATGGTTGCCGATAATTCCTCCGCGGTTATGAATTAACTCTAGAAGCTCGGGATGCGCTTTAACGCGGTATCCATTTACGAAGAAGATCGCTTTGGCCTGATGTTTGTCCAGAACATCCATTAACGGATTAATCATTTCCGCATCTTTGGGACCGTCATCAAAAGTGAGCAACACGACTTTTTTATTTGTAGTTTCCTCATTTGGGACGATGTCGTAATTTTTGTTCATATGGTACAGCAGTGGAATTTCAGCGGAGGCTTCATCCTTACTGGCTGTATTATTACTACCTGTAGTTCCTCCATCTGCTGTCGCTTCAGGGCTAGGGCTGGCTGTAACTTCAGGGGAAGGCGCTGTAGTTTCTGCGCTCTGTGTAGCTACCGCCGTAGGCGTATTGTTTGTGGTGTTTGTATCCTCGGCTGTCTTTCCATTCGCACCGCTGTTACCACAGGCTGTCAGCAGTAAGGTAGCCAGTAGGAGCACTGATGTCATTTTACCCACTTTTTTCAACTCGCTTTCTTCTTATTAGGTTGCATGAGCGGCAATCTTTCCGCGAACACTAAACATGATTTTACCATACAAGGAGGCTGGAAATATGAATACTTCGTCATTTTTATGTGGGGTGCTGATGGGCGTCGCAGCCAGTATGATTATGTCCAAAAAGCGGAATTCTCTTATGTCTTCGCTGGGGCAATCGGGCGGTTCCATGAGTGGAGCAGCAGATAAAGCAAAAGAAAAAATAATTGGTATGGCTACGACAGGGTTTGGAAACACTGCTGCTTCAAGCAGCAATGCAAGCAGTAATACAAGCAGCAATGCTCAAAGTAATGGTTCGAACAGCGGAACCTCTGAGCATAAAACGGAATCACCGGCAAAATCAAAAGAATCCAATCTCAAATTACTGAAGGATTTCATTCGCAACAATCCTGAAGTGAAGAGCGAAGTGGAGCAAATTCTTAAAGAAACGCATACTGCCATACCGGGATTGTAACCGTAAAGGACTCCTTCAGAATCATTTTGAGGATGAAATATTCCGCAGAATGATTCTTTTTTATATTCAAGGGCTTGAAAATGGTTTATGAATTAGAATAAGCTCTTCAGTAGTGGCAATGCTTTAAGAGGATTTTATATATTTATTTTCGTGCATTTATCTCTGCAAAATGATAACATACATACATAGTAACCATTTTTGGCTCATTACTCGGGACTCATCATACATTATAATAAATGAGCTTGCAAAAGGAGGATCCTGTCATGAGAATAGAGCGATTAAGTCAAGATAAGATACGGATTTTCCTCACTTTTGACGACCTGAGCGAGCGGGGCATCCAGAAGGAAGACATGTGGCAGGAAGTTCCCAAGGTACATGACCTGTTTACGGAGATGATGGACCAAGCATATAGTGAACTAGGTTTTGATGCTACCGGTCCGCTTGCCGTAGAAGTTTTCGCATTGCCCGCCCAAGGCATGGTCGTTATAGTGACCCGAGGAAAATATGATCACCATCAGTACGGTGCGTCCGGGGAAGAAGAATTGCCAGAAGAGATTTACGAAATGGAAGTTACTCTTGAACAAAGCGACTCCATTGTATATGCATTCCGCGATTTCGAGGTTCTTGTTGAAGCGGCCCATGTGCTCATTGGTAATATTACTTCCCAGGGGAAACTGTATTCTTATAACAATAAATGGTATCTGTACTTCGATCCTAAGGAATTTGAAGAAACAGCGTTGTCAGGTCTTGTTGGCGTACTAGCTGAGTTTGGAGATTCCTCACCGGTTACTGAAGCTGTCCTCGATGAATACGGGAAGACAGTAATGCCGGAGAATGCAGTCCAGTTATTGTGCACTCATTTTAAGCGTCAGGATTAAATAGCATGATAGGGCTGATAAGCATCGTTTTAGCTAATTAGCCCTATTCTTGTTCTTGATGGTATGGCGGTCATTCTTGAATTAAAGCTGTTATCTGCCTTGCTGTAATCAGCAGAATAAGGCGCTAGGGATATAGGGAGGTTATTCGGTGCTCGTGTTATCGGTTATTTCGTCGGCAGTAGCGCCGGGACTTGCTCTGCTGACCTTTTTTTATTTGAAAGATAAGTATGATCAAGAACCGCTTCATATCGTTATTAAGGTGTTCCTGCTAGGCCTTCTGATTGTATTCCCTGTTATGATCATTCAGAGAGGACTAATGCTGGGGCTGAATGGCGGTCCTTATGTGGAGTCTTTTCTCATATCCGCTGGCGTGGAAGAATGTCTAAAATGGTTTGTGCTTTACCATATGATTTACAATCACACCGAATTTGACGAGCCATATGATGGGATACTATACGCCGTAGCGATTTCGCTCGGCTTCGCAACAATAGAAAATATAATGTACGCTTGGTATAGCAATGCATCAATCGGTTCCATGTTCCTGAGAGCTCTGCTTCCGGTTTCTGGACACGCTATGTTTGGTGTAATCATGGGCTATCATTTAGGGAGAGCCAAGTTCTCAAAAGGAGCTAAAACAAAGGGGATTCTGTTAATCTCTATCTTGCTGCCATGGTTGTGGCATGGGATTTATGACTTTATTTTGAGTACGACAGCTAACTACTGGATATGGTTTATTGTTCCTCTGATGGCTATTCTATGGTACGGAGGGATGGGGAAAGTGGATAGGGCAAATAGCCGGTCCCCTTTCCGCTTTCTGAAACGAGAAGAAGAGGTTAACCTATAATCGAGATGGACACACTTATATTCAAAGGATTGTTCCTTAGCGGGAGATTCCAGAGAGGAGAGAGGTGTCTTTTTTTGCGTATAAAAGTCCGTATACTTTGCAAACAATGCGGTGAGACCTACATATTAAGAGGGATAAAAGAGCAGGGTGTGATTCAAACCGGCTTTAAGCAATGCCTTTGCAGTAATAGCAGTGGCTTTGAAATTGAAGAGAGAGCATAAGCGCTATGCTATGCAAATTTGGAGTGAAATCCCTCTATTCAAACACTTTAGTCATATTGTGTTACAGAAGGGTGCATAAGACTCCTAGTTTATTGTCAAACTAACGCCAATAAGCTTTCGAAAGGAGTCTTGTAGCCCTATGTACAAAAGATTAAGTGCTGTAATGTTCCCGCTGACTGCGCTGCTGTTAATTGGTGCGCTCGTGTGGGGTTATCAGGAGAATCAGGAGAAGAATGCGATCCTAATTAAGGCGGAGAACCAATATCAGCGTGCCTTTCATGATTTGTCTTACCATGTGGAGCGTCTTCATGGAGAGCTGGGAAACACACTAGCTGTTAACTCCGCTTCTAACGGGATGCACCGCAAAGGACTTGTTAATGTGTGGCGGATGACCAGTGAGGCACAAAATGAAATTAATCAGTTGCCACTCACATTACTGCCATTTAGCAAAACGGAGGAGTTTCTGTCCAAAATCTCAAACTTTTCTTATAAAGCTGGGATTCGTGATTTCGCTAAGAAGCCTTTGACAGATGGTGAATTGAGCAATTTAAAAGCATTGTATAAGAGCTCTGGAGAAATCTCAAAAGATTTGCAAGATGTTCAGAATAAAGTGATTGGTAGCCGTTTGCGCTGGATGGATGTTGAAACCGCATTGGCTACAGAGAATAAGGCAGAAGATAATTCGATTATTGACGGCTTCAAGTCGGTGGACAAACGTGTCGAAGGTTACCCTGACCTGGATTGGGGTCCTTCAGTTGCAAGTATTTACGATAAACGCTCTGTAAAAATGCTCGGAGGTACCCCTGTTTCAGTTGAAGATATCAAACGTAAAGCCATTAAGTTTGCTAATGCAGGCTCGAATGCTAAGGTAGACGTTAAAGAAAACGGCAAAAATACGAAGTGGCCTTCTTATACGGCTACAGTCAGTGGTTCGAATAATAAGCAGATTATCAGTATGGATTTCACCAAAAATGGTGGTTTACTGATCTCTTATTACGATAACCGTGAGATAGGACCTGCTAAAGTGACCCTAGAAGAAGCAGTTTCCAAGGCAGAGCAGTTTCTTAAGAAAAAAGGATATCCTCATATGACTGCGGTTAATGCTGACCGTTATGATAATATCGGGAATTTAACCTTTGTAACGAGCCAAAATGATGTCTTGATTTATCCTGAGAAAATGACGATCCGTATTGGACTTGATACTGGGACAGCGGTTGGATTTGAGGCTAGCGAATATGTCAATGAGCATAAGGACAATCGTAAAATTCCAAAGCCAAAGCTGACTCTGGCGGAAGCGAAGAAATTTCTGAATTCGGATTTCAATGAGAATTACCATCGCATGGCGTGGATTAAAAATGATGACTCCGTAGAAGTCTTGACTTACGAATTTGGCGGAGAGGTAAATGGTACTCAGTATCGTATTTATCTTAATGCGGACGACGGCATCGAAGAGTCCGTGGAAGAAATCAGGCCTTCTTCAGGGGCTGAACAAAAGTGAAAAAATAGGGCGCATCCATTATTTGGATGCGCCCTATTTTATTTTTAAAATTCAAATAATATTTATCTCATTGGGTGATATTCCCATGCTATAATCATTGTTAACTATACTGATTTGGCGGTGACATCTTTGTATCCTAAAATTAATGAATATCTATACATACAGGTTGCTTCCAGTGACGCTGCTGAAGCAGAGGTTGAATATAGATCGAGAATTGCAGAGACAGAGGACGACGCATTCCTGATTGAAATTCCTATGCAGGAGAGTGACGGTCGTCTGAAACGACTTTTTATGGGGGACGAGCTTTCGGTTTATTTTATTACTGAGGGTGGCATTAAAAATTACTTTAATACTCATGTTCTCGGGTTTAAAGAAGATGTAATTCGTATGGTCCGGATACAAAAACCAGAGGCGGATTCGATTTTCAAAATTCAGAGACGAAGCTTTTTTCGGGTGAATGCAGATCTTGAATTAGCTGTGAAGGATAGCTTTGGCAAAAGATTCCTTGTACGTACAGATGATATCGGTGGCGGAGGAACGTCTTTCTTGGTGGATCACCAAGTGAAGCTCGAGGTGGGAGCGAAATTATCCTGCTGGGTTCTAGTGCCTTATCGAAATGGTAGTATTGAGCATGTGGACTTTGAAGGTGAAGTGGTTCGGATTAAAAAGCTTGAAAACGGGCGTCAATTGGCCATGCTGAAATTTGTGGCTATTACGGATAATGAGCGTCAGAAAATAATACGTTACTGCTTTGAACGACAGTTTGATTTCCGCAACCGATAGGCATTTTTCTTAGCTCTATTAAGTGTTCTGATTTTGCACTGAAGTATAAACTGTGGTATAATTTTATAAGTCGCAGGCAATGCCTGCTTTTTTCTTGATAATATCATCAAGCATATCCATTTGTATGTGCTCCTTGATATTGCAGGAACGAACTTGACATCGCTAGATGCTTTTCTTATGAAAGAGTGTTTGAGGAGGAATGCCCCGTTGGATAGGCAGGGTACACATACTTACGACAGAATTAACGTCGCCATCGACGGACCTGCCGGGGCAGGCAAGAGTACTGTAGCCCGATTGGTAGCCCAGAAGTTGTCTTATATTTATGTCGATACAGGCGCAATGTACCGGGCAATCACCTGGTATATGATCCGAGAAGGCATAGAACCGGAAGATCAGAATCAAGTGAACCAGAAAGTTCACGATATGGTTATTGAGCTTATTCCGGAAAAAGACATCCAGAAGGTGCTGATTAATGGGGAAGACGTAACGCCGCATATTCGGAGTCTTCAGGTTAGCGGCCTTGTGTCGCAGTATTCGAAGATCGAAGGTGTAAGGTCCAGACTGAGTCATTTGCAGCGTCAGATGGCGCTTCGCAAAGGCGTTGTAATGGATGGCCGCGATATCGGTACGACCGTGCTGCCCGATGCCGAAGTAAAGATTTTTATGACGGCAAGTGTGGAAGAAAGAGCTCTCCGTCGTTATAAGGAATTGAGAGACGCGGAATCGGTGACGCTTCAGCAGCTTGAACATGATATTGCACAACGGGATCGTCTGGATGAAGGACGGGAGATTTCACCGCTGCGACGTGCGGAAGATGCGATTCTTCTCGACACGACCTTTATGGATATCGATCAAGTCGTGGAGGCCATTGTATCCCATTGTAGATCTCATGTTGACGGGGAGAGAAATCATTTATGATTTATGTATTTTGCCGAGGATTGCTTCGCTTGATTTACGCAATTGTTTTCCCGCTTAAGATTGTGGGGGAAGAGAATGTGCCAAAGGAGGGCGGGGTGCTGCTCTGTGCCAACCATATTAGTTTACTGGATCCGATGACTATCGGGATTAAGTTAGACCGTCAAGTAAAGTATATGGCTAAGGCAGAACTTTTTGAGGTTCCTGTGCTTGGCTGGCTCATTAACAAATTGGGTGCTTTTCCGGTCAAACGTGGTGGTGTAAGCAAAGAATCCATTAAAACGGCCCTCAACACACTTCGTGGTGGTAATGTCATGGGTATCTTCCCGGAGGGTACGCGTAACTCTGACGCCGGAGTTGCCAAGAAAGGTGCTGCAAGCTTTGCACTTCGAAGCGGTGCTGCAGTTGTTCCAGCCGCTATTGTCGGTGAGTACAAACCCTTTCGACGGATGGTTGTAGTCTATGGGGCTCCTATAGATCTCAGTCAATTTGCCGGTGCAGGAAGTGAATCTCTCGAGGCTGTTACCGATGTCATTATGGAACGCATCAATGAGATGAAGAAGTCGGGTATACCAACTGTTGGTTAAGGGATAAACGGAATCACAAATTTCGTCCTGTGCTATGATTAAATAACGGCATAGTCGCTATTTTTTGGAACATACTATCTTCAAGTGTAATTTGTAATACCAAGCAATGCTTGTTTTGAACTCTGCTATACGCAGGTTTAAATAAATGGGGTTTTGAATCGAGGAGGCTAATCACATGTCTGAAGAAATTAAAAATCAGGAAGCTACGGAGAGCAATGAAACCGTAGAAGCGGTGGAATCCGCTGTGACAGAAAATAACGGAGCTGTAGAAGTTGCTGCCGTTAACGAAGAAGAAGTGACTAACCAAGCTGACTTGGAAATCATTTCTCTGAAAAAAGGCGATACCGTGAAAGGAACAATCGTCAAAATTGAAGATAACCAAGCTTATGTAAGCATTGGATATAAATACGACGGTGTGATTCCGATTCGCGAATTGTCCGCAGTACAACTGGACAACGCTGCTGCAGCAGTAGAAGTTGGACAGGAAGTAGAATGTAAAGTTGTTAGCATCAACGACAACAAGGAAAGCCTTGTTCTTTCCAAACGCGCTGTTGATAGCGAAAAATCATGGGAAGATCTTGAGAAGTACTTTGCTTCCCAGGAAGCTTTCGAAGTTACTGTGGCTGACGTTGTTAAAGGCGGTCTAGTAGCTGATGTTGGAGCACGTGGATTTATCCCAGCTTCCATGGTTGAGCGTCACTTCGTTGAAGATTTCAGCGATTACAAAGGCCGTACCCTTCGCGTTAAAGTGAAAGAACTTGACCGTGAGAACAGCAAAGTAATCCTGTCCGCTAAAGAAGTTCTTGAAGAAGAGTTCGAAGCTAATAAGCTTAAAATTATGGCTGAACTGTCTGAAGGTCAAATCATTGAAGGTACTGTACAACGTCTGACCCAATTCGGCGCATTTGTTGATGTTGGCGGAGTTGACGGTCTTGTACACGTATCCGAAATCGCTTGGAATCACGTAGAGAAGCCTTCTGATGTAGTTTCTGAAGGTGATAAAGTACGTGTTAAAGTACTTAAGGTTGATCCTGAAAAAGGAAAAATCAGCCTGAGCATTAAAGCTGCTGCTCCAGGTCCTTGGGACTCTGCTGCTGGCGAAATCAACATCGGTGATGTTGTAACAGGCGTTGTAAAACGTCTTGTGAACTTCGGAGCATTCGTTGAATTGCTTCCAGGTGTGGAAGGTCTTGTGCACATTTCACAAATCTCCCACAAACACATTGCTACTCCACACGAAGTATTGAAAGAAGGACAAGAAGTACAAGTGAAAGTACTGGACTTCAATCCATCCGAGAAACGTGTTAGCCTGAGCATCAAAGAAACTGAAGAAGCTCCAGCACCTACTGCTAGACCTGAACGCAGCAACAGCAGAGACAGAGCTCCTAAAGAAGTTTTGAATAACCCTAACGTTTCTCTAAGCAACGAAGGCCTTAGCTTTACGCTTGCTGAACGTTTTGGTGACAAGTTGGACAAATTCAAAGGTAATAACTAATCCTGCTTTTTGAATATACGGGTAAAGTAATCGGCGAGCCCTCGATACGGGGGTTCGCCGATTCTCTTTTTCCAGTGACAGAAAGAATTTATTAAAGCTAACATGAGTGTTAGCCAATTTTAATGTTTTTTGCTATGATGAGTATCGTAAGGATGACAGGAGGAATGAATATGGCAAGACCCGTTGTGGCAATCGTTGGGAGGCCTAACGTCGGGAAATCGACGATTTTTAATCGGCTGATTGGCGATAGATTGGCCATTGTAGAAGATAAACCGGGGATTACACGTGACCGGATTTATGGTATTTCAGATTGGAACGGCAAGTCGTTCAGTGTGATTGATACCGGAGGTATTGAAATTGATGGAGATGACACGATTCTGAAATCAATCCGCGTTCAAGCGGAGCTGGCGATTGAAGAAGCGGATGTTATTGTATTTATGTGTGAGGCAAAGAGTGGTGTGACGAATTCAGATGAAGAGGTAGCTCAGATTCTGTTCCGTTCAGGTAAACCGATCGTTCTTGCCATCAATAAAGTGGATAATATGAAGCGTGCAGATGATATTTATGAGTTCTATAGCCTAGGTTTTGGAGATCCAATCGGAATTTCCGGTAGTCATGGTACAGGACTCGGTGACTTATTGGACGCTGTCGTAGAACGTCTGCCAGAGAAAATAGATGATGAATATGATGACGATGTCATTCGTGTAGCTTTGATTGGCCGTCCGAATGTAGGTAAATCCTCTTTGGTTAACGCAATTCTGGGTGAAGAACGCGTTATCGTTAGTGATATTGCGGGTACTACTCGCGATGCTATTGATACGCCTTTTGAACGTGATGGACAACGTTATGTGCTTATCGATACTGCAGGTATGCGCAAAAAAGGCAAGGTCTATGAGAACATTGAGAAATACAGTGTTATGCGTGCTATGCGTGCGATTGAACGGGCTGATGTGGTTCTCGTTGTAATTAACGGTGAAGAGGGCATCATCGACCAGGACAAGCATATCGCTGGTTATGCACATGAAGCTGGTAAAGCATCTATTTTTGTTGTGAACAAATGGGATGCCATTGAGAAAGACGACAAGACTATGCAGAACTTCGAGTCTAAGATTCGTGACCACTTCTTGTTTATGAGTTACGCACCGGTTGTCTTCTTGTCGGCTTTAACTAAACAGCGCCTGCAAAAATTGCTGCCAGTGGTGCAGCATGTATCTCAACAGCATGCACTACGCATTACTACGCATCTGGTGAACGATGTTGTATCGGATGCCATTGCGATTAACCCTCCTCCAACTGACAAAGGCCGTCGCTTACGTATTAACTACGTAACGCAGGTTGCGGTGAAGCCACCGACGATCGTGGTGTTCGTAAATGACCCATCGCTGATGCACTTCTCCTATGAACGTTACTTGGAGAATAAAATCCGCGCGGCGTTTAATTTCGAGGGAACGCCAATCCGTCTCTTTACACGGCGCAAATCCGAAAACGAAGGTTAGGGGAGAAGAAGTGTGGCGCTTGAACTTCTGGTTATCGTTGTAAGCTATTTGCTTGGTTCTGTCAGCTTTAGTGTGCTGTTCGCCAAGCTACTAAAGGGAATTGATATCCGTCAATATGGGAGCGGCAATGCGGGGGCTACCAATACACTGCGTGTACTGGGAAAAGGTCCTGCGATATCTGTGCTAGTACTGGATGTACTGAAGGGTGTTGCCGCAGTTTGGTTAGGAACTTGGGTAGGCGGCTGGGGAACCTGGGTTGCTGCTCTTTGCGGAATCGCTGCCATTGTAGGACATAACTGGCCGCTTTACTTTCGTTTCCGTGGGGGAAAGGGCATCGCTACTACGATCGGTGTTATGGCCACACTGTGTTTATGGCCTGCACTGCTCGCTGGTGTTATCGCCATAGGATCTATCTTTATCACTCGTTACGTGTCACTTGGCTCGTTGATTTTTGTCGCGCTGACACCGGTTTTTCTATTATTGACAGGATTTACACAGCCTGTGCTCTGGACCAGTATTATCATTGCGGTTTTTGCCTTCTGGCGGCACCGGACGAACATTGTTAAGATTGTAGAGGGCCGTGAGAACAAGATAGGCTCAAAAGTAAAAGGAGGGAATCGTGTTGTCTGATAAAGTAACCGTACTAGTAGCGGGGAGCTGGGGAACTGCGCTGGCAAGTGTGCTGGCTGCGAATCACTCGGAAGTTTATCTGTGGACACGTAACTCTGATCAAGCTGCCGAGATCAATGGTTCTCATATCAATAATAAGTATTTACCGGGGATTTCTCTGCCCGCAAACATCATTGCAACCACCGATCTGGAGACCGCAGTTTCCGGTTCTAAAGCGGTTGTTATTGTAGCCCCATCTTCAGGTATGCGACAGGTTGCTCGCAGTCTGAAGCCGTTCTGGAAGGATGAAATGCTATGCGTTCATGCTACGAAGGGCTTTGAGACTGAAAGCAAGAAACGGATGTCCATAGTTATTGCTGAAGAACTCGGCTGTGACGAAGGGCAGATTGTCGTTCTCTCCGGACCGAGTCATGCAGAGGAAGTAGTGCGCCTGTGTCCTACTACAGTTGTTGTGGCTTCACCTGATGATAAGCGTACTGCTGAAGCACAGGAATTGTTCATAAACAATGATTTTCGTGTATATACGAACCGTGATCAGGTAGGAGTAGAGCTTGCCGGCGCACTAAAGAATATTATTGCACTCGGTGCAGGTCTATCCGATGGTCTAGGATTTGGGGATAATGCTAAGGCGGCGCTTCTGACACGTGGACTGGCCGAGATTTCTCGGGTGGGCGTCGAGCTTGGAGCGAATCCTTTGACCTTTGCAGGGCTTGCAGGTGTTGGCGATCTTGTAGTGACTGCTACGAGCCAGCACAGCCGTAACTGGCGTGCTGGCTTTATGCTCGGGCAAGGAAAACCACTGGATGAGGTACTGGAGTCGATGGGAATGGTTGTCGAAGGTATTCGTACCACGGAGGCAGCTTATGCCATTTCCATCAAGCTAGGAGTCCAAATGCCCATTACAGATCAAATTTATCATGTCCTTTTTAAAGGTAGAAGTCCACGTAGTGCTGTTGAGGCTCTGATGGGCCGTGATCGTAAACCTGAGCTTGAGGCAATATCTCAGGAAACTTGGGAGCAGTGGCATTCCTGATCCTGTTCACCTTTTTCCGCAATTTCTCATATGTTGTATTGGGGATTGACGGAGGAGGGATGAAAAGTGAGCAGAGATTTTTCCAAGGATGCATTGAACGCCATTAACAAAAAGGCGGGCAAGAACATTACGGAAAGTGCCGTCAAAAAGCTAGCCAGTACGGTCAAACCAGGAACTACGCAGAATGAAGCCCAGCTCCGCCAGTTAATTAAGCAGGTGTCATCGATGGCGAAAGTGCCGGTCAGTGAAGCTACTGTGCAGGAAATTATTAATGCCGTCAAAAAAGGCGGCGCAGGTTCCGGCACAATGGAGTCTTTAATGAAAATGATGCTTAAAAAATAGCTTTAGGTTGGGTGAGCAAAAGATCCAGAATCCATGAGATTCTGTTATCTTTTGCTCTTTTTTTATTTATTGTAAAACTCTCTCAGCTAAAATATCTTAATAATAATATATAAAAAATGATGTTTTTTTACAGAATAGGATAAGGTCATGATATAATAATCCCTAATATATTACAGGCGAATGGGGGCTTTGACCTTGGATCCGATGACAAAAATGTGGTTGTCCCTGATTGCAATGCTGATTATGGGACTGTCTGTATTTCTAATAACTTTTGCTCGGAGCAAAACAAAGGGACTGCTTAAAGCACTGCTATCTATCCTTGCGTTTGTCATCATGTTAGTTGGCCTATTGGGCGGAGTTGTTTCGATTATGTAAGCAGTTACATAATGTTGAGGAAGGAAGTAACATCATGAAATCGCAAAATGGCGTCACCGTTATATTTCAACCTGAAGGTCGTAAAGCTGTGGTGAATCGTGGTATCTCGGTACTGGAGGCAGCTCGTAAAGCCGGAGTGACGATTACCACTCGCTGTGGAGGCAAAGCAGGCTGTTTGATGTGCAAGGTTAAAATTGCGACTGAAGAGGCCACAGCGCTGAGACCGCCAGGGGATATTGAACGACGTAAGCTTGGAACTACGTTAGAAGAAGGAGTGCGTCTGGCTTGTCAGGCTGCCGTATGGAGCGATGTGACCGTTCAGGTGCCAGAAGATCCACTTAAGGCTGCTGTACGCCGTAAGCTTGAAGCTGCGCGGCGTGGGGAAGAAGATGAGCTGTGGTAGTGTTAGATTGTCACCGTGGGAGGGACTCGGTTGGAGTTTATACGAAGAAAGAAGAAGCTAAAGGCAGGAGCAAGACTTTTTCTGGTAGTGATGTCAATCGCTCTTACTCTTTCCGGATGTCTGTATCCTGGAGAAGAAAAGCGTGCTAGCGTTAATTATCGAGAAAGTGTTAAACGGATACAAGCAGCCGTTGATGATTTTCAACAAGAGGAAGGTGTGCTTCCGATCCTTAATGCGGATGAAGCTACTCCAAGATATGAGAAGTTCCGGATAGACCTAGGCAAGCTGAACAATAAGGGATATTTGGATGATATTCCGGCTACGGCTTTTGAACAGGGCGGAAGCGCTTATTTTCTTATTTTGAATGAGGAAAGCGATCCTGTTGTTAAGGTGATGGACCTTGTTACCGTTCAAAAGGTGAATGATGTGCAGCGTCAGATTAATCGTTATAAATCAGCTCATGACGGCTCTTTGCCCGTACTGGATGAGCTATATCCTGGACTTTACACCATTGATCATAAGAAGGCAGGAACAAGCTCCATATCATTAACTAGCGTCTATTCTGGGCAGGTTCTTGATTTCATCATGGATAAGGCTGGAACGGTCTATGTAGATTATGTCTTTGATATTATAGCTGCCATCGAAAAGAATGGTGGGGAACATGACGAGAAAAAAGATTTGCGACTAGATCTGGAGGAAGCTTCCTATTACGTGCCCGTGAAGTCTTTGCCGTATCTATGGATTAACAATCAGCCTGTCCCGCAGTCTCCTAGTTGAAGTGGAAGTTAAAGCTTAAGAGCGTCTAAGCTTCGGTTATATCCGAAGGATTAGGCGTTTTTGTGTTGTTCAGATATTGCCATAACAGAAGCTTAATTGTCTTACATAAATCGTAGATGGAATTAAGGTTCTGTTTAATGGCGCGTAAGACTGGATTGTTAGAATGAAGGTAAGAAGGGAGATTTAGTTCAGGCTAGAGATGAATCGTGAATAATTCATAATCGTACAAAATTAGAGACAAAAGGATGTTGATGACATGAAAAAAATATCATATGGACGCTTGCAGCGGCCTTAGCCCTGACCCCACTTATTCCTACAAGCGCGATGGCTTCCAGCAGCGTAGCTACGGTTTCTTCTAAGACACTAGAGAAGCTCGCTGCTGAGAAAGCAGCGCTTCTAACTGAACAATATGGGATAACCAGCGTACAGTATGCTTTGATCGACAATGGAGTGATCAAAGTATCGGGACAAACAGGAATTAACGACAAAGCAGGAAAAATCCCTTTAACGAAGGAAACAATCTATGGTATTGGCTCTACGAGCAAAATGTTTACGGCGTCAGCGGTCATGAAATTAGTTGATGAAGGCAAGATTAATCTCGATACTCCTGTCGTACAATATATTACGGATTTTAAAATGGAAGATGAACGTTATAAAAAGATTACCCCACGCATGTTGTTGAATCACTCATCCGGTTTGCAGGGTTCGAGTTTAAACAGTGCATTTTTATTCAATGATCCAGATACGTACGTACACGATTCACTGCTGGAGAACTTGTCTACACAGAAATTAAAGGCAGAACCGGGAGCTTTTTCAGTGTATTGCAATGATGGATTCACGCTCGCAGAAATTCTTGTAGAAAGAGTCAGTAACATGACATTTACTACATTCATTCATGACAATTTTGCTGTACCTTTGGGTATGAACCATACCATGACGCCACAAGACATGGTAGATTCAAGCAAATTTGCCGGCCTTTACTCTCCTGCATATGAGGGGCAGCTTCCAACGGAGACGACCAATGCGATTGGTACAGGCGGAGTCTACTCTACTGCGGAGGATTTGGTCCGATTCTCGCAAATCTTTACTGGGAAGCGAGCAGATGTACTCTCAACCAAATCAGTACAGGCCATGGAGCAAGAAGAGTATAGAAAGGGATTTTGGCCCAAAGACGGGGATAATTCTGCTGACTACGGACTTGGTTGGGATAGTGTGCGATTATTCCCTTTTAACGATTATGGTATAAAAGCTCTTGTTAAAGGAGGAGATACACAGATGTATCAATCCTCCCTCGTCGTGCTTCCTGTACAGAATATGGCTGCAGCAGTCATTACCTCGGGCGGGAGCTCCTCAATTAATCAACTGCTGGCAAGTGAACTGCTCCTTCAGGCGATGAAAGAGAAGGGCGCAATTACAGAAATCAAGCCAGATAAATCATTTGGCAAGCCAGTTAAGGCTGACATGCCAAAAGATCTTGTGAAATACGCAGGTTATTACAGTACTCTAGGCGATCAGTGGAAGGTAGCTATCAAAGACGGGGAACTCTTGTTATCAGGAATGACTGCTCCGGAACAAAAATTTATTTACACCACGGATGGAACTTTTGTTGATGAGGAAGGCAGCACAAAGGTTAATTTTGTAAAGGAAAGCAACGGACGGACTTATTTGTGGATGAGCCAGTATATTTCAGTTCCTGAATTAGGCCAGCTTGCGTATTCTGAATATAAGGCGGAGAAATTGGAAGTTGCAGCACTGAATAAACAAACCGCAGATGCATGGGCAAAAAGAGAAGGTAAGTTATACTATCCAGTCAGCGAGAAATTCAGTTCCATCACCTATATGAACATGATTAGGCCAACAATACAGACAAGTGAGGGTTATTTCAAAGGTATGAAGATAACAGGTCCAAATACGGCTGGGAGCCAGCACCAAATTCCTGGCATCGCGGGCCGAGATACATTTGATATTCTTTTCTATGCCAAAGAGGGCATAGAGTACTTTAATGCGGCTGGAACCTTGTATATGAGTGAGGACGGAGTGAAGCCGCTCTATAAAGGCAAATCGTCGATAGCTACGATACAAGCTGATGGTTATGCTAGATGGTTCAGTGTTCCCGAAACAGCGGCTGGAAAGAAAATGGTAGTTAAGATGCCAGCAAAAGGTGCTTTTATGGTATACGATGAAACGGGAGCCCTAGTGAATAACACGGTCATTAGTAGTAACAATGAGGTTGTACTACCTATTAAGGGCAATATTGTATTTGCCGGGAATGCCGGAGCTTCATTTGGTATTACGCTACTGAAATAGAGAGTATATACGCATATATGGATTGGGCCAGCTATTATAGCTGGCTATTTTGTTAGTTCTATCAATGAACCCTACCTCATATGATGGATGAGAAAGCTTCCGGGCGTCAGACGCCTTGCGGCGCGCACAACTAATTTTTAGAAATTACATTGCAAAATGCGCGATTATGGGTCATAAATTCGTTCCGGATACATATGATGATACTAGTCCAAATGCATGTCCGAGCATTCGGAGTTTAGCGCGGGGCCAGTACGTCCCGGTCGAAAGCAGCTAGGCTTCGGGCGGGCATACGATAAGTCCGGTTGATGTCCTGCAAGGGTCAGATTACCGGCGGAACGCGAAGTCGATGCTCTTCAGGCATTTTTTCTTCGGAGTAATATGAGGAGGGGATCTCTTTTGGAAAAAGTGGATATTTTCAAGGACATTGCCGAGCGTACCGGCGGAGACATTTATCTTGGCGTCGTCGGCGCGGTTCGCACGGGGAAATCGACATTTATCAAGCGCTTCATGGAAACAATTGTCCTGCCTAACATCACGAATGAGGCAGATCGGGTAAGAGCTGTGGATGAGCTTCCGCAAAGCGCAGCAGGCAAAACAATTATGACCACTGAACCTAAGTTCGTGCCTAACAACGCAGTCCAAATCAAGGTTGCGGAAGGGCTTGAGGTTAACGTTCGACTGGTAGACTGTGTGGGTTACGCTGTAGAAGGCGCTAAAGGCTACGAGGATGAGAATGGACCACGAATGATCTCTACACCTTGGTTTGAGGAGCCAATTCCTTTTCAGGAAGCGGCAGAAATCGGGACCCGTAAGGTCATCCAGGAGCATTCAACGCTTGGTGTTGTAGTAACAACAGATGGTACGATTGCAGAAATTCCGCGGAACTCGTACGTGGACTCTGAAGAGCGCGTCATTGCAGAGCTGAAGGAAGTGGGTAAGCCATTTGTGCTTGTCATTAACTCCACTCGCCCACGCAGTGAGGAAGCACAGCAGCTCCGTAGCGAGCTAGCCATCAAATACGATATCCCTGTCATGACACTCAGCGCAGCAAACATGACCGAAGAGGATGTAACAGGTGTACTGCGTGAAGTATTGTACGAATTCCCTGTTCATGAAGTAAATGTGAACTTGCCAAGCTGGGTCATGGTGCTTGGAGAGAATCACTGGCTGCGTAGTAGCTATGAGAACTCCGTTCGCGATACGGTAAAAGACATTCGCCGCTTGCGGGATGTTGACCGGCTCGTATCTCAGTTCACAGAGTATGATTTTATCGATAAAGCAGGCCTAAGTGGTATGAACATGGGTCAGGGTGTAGCAGAGATCGATCTGTATGCCCCAGAAGAGCTGTATGATCAGGTTCTGATGGAGGTAGTAGGGGTTGAAATCCGCGGTAAAGATCACTTGCTCCAGCTGATGCAGGAATTCTCACACGCGAAAAGAGAGTACGACCGTTTCTCTGAAGCTTTAGAAATGGTCAAGACTACCGGTTATGGTATCGCTGCTCCTTCACTAGCTGAAATGGCGCTAGATGAACCAGAGCTGATTCGTCAAGGCTCTCGCTTTGGGGTTCGCTTAAAGGCCACCGCACCATCTATTCATATGATTCGTGTTGATGTTGAATCTGAGTTCTCACCAATCATTGGTACAGAGAAACAAAGTGAAGAGTTGGTCCGTTATTTGATGCAGGATTTCGAGAACGACCCAATTAAGATTTGGGAATCCGATATTTTTGGGCGCTCCTTGCATTCCATTGTGAGGGAAGGTATTCAAGGCAAGATCGCGATGATGCCGGATAATGCGCGCTACAAATTGCAAGAAACGCTTGGTCGGATCATCAATGAAGGCTCAGGCGGACTTATTGCAATTATTCTCTAACTTAAATTTAAGCAGATTGGAAGAGTGGGAGAGATCCCACTCTTTTTATGCGTAAAAATAACGAAACTTGATTCCTAGTTCCTATAATAACGGTGAATCTGACTCAATTTTTTTTCTGAAAAGAAGAATTAACCTGGTCTTATAGGTCTATAAAATTAGATGGGAATTAGATGTTTATGCAAGCATAGATGATAATTTCTACTCCTTTTTTGTCTAACTGCTTGAATTTATGGATGGGCTGTATTACTATAAGTTTGTTGCGCTTCAAGGTCTATGGGCGCCAGTGTTCAGTAATAAACGGGATTATCACGTATATTTTACGTTTAAACGGAAACAGTGTATGATACCGGAAATTTACTCAGGGAGGTGAGAAAACATGAATAAATCTGATTTGATCAATGTAGTTACAGAAGCAACTGAACTTCCCAAGAAGGATGCTACTAAAGCTGTAGATGCGGTTTTCGAAGCAATTACAGAAGCGCTGCAAAGCGGTGATAAAGTACAACTGGTTGGATTCGGAAACTTTGAAGTGCGCGAACGTTCCGCACGTAAAGGCCGTAACCCACAAACTGGTGAAGAAATCGAAATTCCTGCAAGCAAGGTACCGGCATTCAAACCTGGTAAAGCGCTGAAAGACGGAATCAAATAAAGATTTCTACATATCAATCCCATAGTCTTTTTAAGTAACAACTATGCCGCCCTCCAAGGCGGCATTTGTTTTTTGGAATAGCATGGGCTGTACATTAGGTTTAGAGGAGGATCAGCGATGACGGATAAAAATACGAGCGAAAATCCGCTTCCGACAGGTAGCGACTATATTGTGGTTAAGGCCAAAGAAAATGGCGTTCAAGTCATTGGGCTAACTAGAGGTACGGATACACGCTTTCATCATACAGAGAAGCTAGACAAGGGTGAGGTGTTGATTGCCCAATTTACCGATCATACCTCAGCAATGAAAATCCGCGGAAAAGCTGAAATTTTAACGAAACACGGACAATTGGAAAGTGAAAGCTGAAAAGCAGGCATAGCCTGCTTTTTTTCAAAATATAGTAAGGGTGAATGATCATATCCACAAAAAAAGTGGGTACTATGGATAAGGGGGGCGTGTCCATGAACAAAGCCTGGTTGATTGGTGCCGTATTACTCTTGACTGCGACCTCTGCTGTTATTTTGCCGAAACTGGCAGACTTAGACTCATCCGTACAGCAGAGAAATGGGACAGTGGAGACTTTTACTGGCAGCCATAACACAGTGCTGGGCAATGACAATCTTGTTGATGTTCTGGGCGCTCTTCCGTTGACCTTATCCATAGATAGCGTTGGCTGGGAAGATCATGTTCTGTCACTGGATCTGAAAGTGAGCGGGAACGATCATGAACCTGAGGAACTCTATCAAAATATGGCTCTGGCCATTTCCTTTGCTATTCAGGAAACCTCGAATGTGGATCAACTTCTACTTCGCATTGTGGTAGAAGATAAATGGCTTGGTAGCCGCCGACTGCTGTTAGCTGGTGATATCAGACGTTCTGAATGGTCTTATACGCTGCAAGATGAACTTCAGTCTGCGGGTAATCTTCCTATATCGGATCGTCTCAAAACGGGCTTCCGCATTAGTGAAACCGAGCTCTGGAAGAAACAGTTCATTTATCCTTGAAAGGATTAAAAGAAACTCAGGCGTACCACAGTGCGTGACAAAAAAACATGTGATATAATAGACAAGATTGTGAACAAACGAATTATTATTATGTCAATGGCTTCGGAGGCTGAAATGAAACCGTACTGCATACCGCAACTGGCTAAACCCTACACCGACTACGACATGATTCAGAAGCATACGGATTTGCCGCCGTTTTCTGATGGCCGGGGTCATTTGTTATATATTTTTCTAAATCATGCTTCTTCTGCAAAAGGAAGTGCCGGAGAGTTGTACACGCTTGTGACAGCGCTTGTTCAACTAGGTCTGGACACGCATGAGGTCATTGACCGTTCGAATGATAGACGGGGAGGAGACCCTATGCGTTCCCGTCAATTGAAGGTACTAGCTGGCGATTACTTCAGCAGCTGGTTTTACCATTTGCTTGCAAAGAGTGATCAGATCGAGATGATTGGAATCTTGAGTAAGGCGATTGCAGATTTCAATGTCTTGAAAGCGAATCTCTACGTGAAGATGAGAGGCATACGCCTTTCGGCTGAACAATACTTGCGGCACATGGTACAGCTGAATATGCGGCTGTTCCTTTCTTTTACGCCTATGATTGAGAACTCCTTAGTGGAGCTGTGGGAAAAACTGCTGGCAGAATTCAGTCAGTGCGAGACCGTTGCTATTGAACTTCTTCGTAGTGATGATCCTGCGAATGCAGGGAATGGCTATTGCTACTGGAAGATGATGGAGACTGCAACAGAGGAAGAACGTAAGCAACTTCAAGACCTAAACCTTGATCAGAAGGAATGGAAGATGCTAAAAATGAAATATAAATGTGATTCGCAACTGACGGACAAGCTTCATCAATCGCTTCAGTCTATTCAGGGGCTATTGCAAAGCGTTAAAGACGAGAGTTTACTTAAAGAGCTAGAGATCGCGCTGGATCGTTTTCTTCTGCAGATGAAGGTCACAGGACAAGCAGCCGTGGAGGGTTAAGGGATGACTATGGAAAAAACGACAACTGCTGTGGGTGATAACAGCAAACCAAAAGAGCAGTTTGTACATTCCGTATTTGAGAGTATTGCTGGAAAATACGATTTGATGAATGACATCCTAAGCTTTCGCCGCCACAAGGCATGGCGTAAATTCACGATGAAGAAGATGGGGATGAAGCGCGGCGATTCGGCCGTTGACCTATGTTGCGGAACCTGTGATTGGAGCATCGCTTTGGCGGAAGCTTCGCAGACTGGCAATGTAATCGGACTGGATTTCAGCGCAGGTATGCTTGAAGTAGGTCGCCGAAAAGTGGAAGAGCGCAAGCTTCAGGACCGTATTTCGCTGGTGCAGGGCAATGCTATGGAGCTGCCTTTTGAAGACAATGCGTTTGATTATGCAACGATTGGATTCGGACTACGCAATGTGCCAGATCCTGTTCAAGTGCTTAACGAAATGAAGCGGGTAGTAAAACCTGGTGGAATGGTTGTATGTTTGGAGCTATCTAAGCCGATGAAACAGCCGTTTAAAGGCGTATATTTCTTTTATTTCCAGCGTGTACTTCCATTGCTTGGTAAGTTATTCGCAAAAAGGTACGAGCAATACAAATGGCTGCCAGAATCATTGGCAATGTTCCCAGACCGGGAGCAACTGGCCACTATTTTCCGTGAAACCGGACTTCAAAAAGTGGAATCCTTCCCCTTGACCGGAGGCATCGCGGCATTACATATTGGGCTCAAGGAGAACAGGAATGTTTAAGAAAATCGGTATCTTTTTACAAATGATTAAGTTTGAACATACGGTATTTGCTTTACCCTTTGCCTTTATGGGTGCTTTACTGGGATCTGTGGTCATGAATGATAGCCTCCCATCCTGGAGTCAAATTGGCTGGATTGTAATCGCTATGTTTGGAGCACGAAGTGCAGCTATGGGATTGAATCGATTGATAGACCGAATCAGTGATGCTAAGAATCCACGCACAGCAGGAAGAGCGATTCCTGCAGGGTTACTTAAGATCGGTGAAGTTGTCATTTTTATAGGCATTTCGTTTTTCTTGCTCTTTTGGGCAGCCTTTAAATTGAATCCTTTGTCAGCTAAGCTGTTACCTATCGCTGTATTCCTTCTTGTTATTTATTCATTCACTAAGCGCTTTACATGGGCATGCCATCTTATCCTCGGCCTTACCATTGCGCTTGCACCGCTGGGCGGCTGGGTAGCTGTGACCGGTAGTGTGAATTGGACTTCAATGGTATTTTACTTCACAATTGTGTTTTGGACGGCTGGTTTTGATGTTATATACTCTTGTCAGGATGTTGAATTTGATCTTAAAGAAGGCTTAAAATCTATTCCAGTGCGATTTGGGGTCCAAGGTGCACTCGTTATTGCCCGTGTGTTTCACATTCTTACGGCGATTGGATTCGTATCGCTGCTGTTTTTGACGGATTTAAGCTGGTGGTATGTGGCTGGTATGATCCTCGCATATATTATTCTCTTTTATGAGCATTATATTGTATCTCCGAGTGATCTCAGTCGTTTACAGACCGCTTTTTTCACTATGAACGGCGTGCTAAGCATCGTGGTGTTCTCTTTCACTTTGATTGACTTGGTGGTGCATTTCAAAAAATGACGCTTACTAAACCGAAAAACTTCGTGGTTGGAATTACTGGGGCAAGCGGTGCTATTTATGGTATTCGTCTGATCGAAACGTTGCTATCGCTAGGCTACTCCGTTCATTTGGTAGTAAGTAATGCGGGCTGGCGCGTTTTTAAAGAAGAACTAGGTTATATCGCATCAGACCGGGAAGGCTTTTTGAACGAAAAGTTCAAAGGCTATCCCGGTTCTCTACTTTATCATCCTGTCGCTGATATCGGTGCATCTATTGCAAGTGGTTCGTTTCGTGTGGAGGGAATGATTATTATGCCTTGTTCCATGGGAACATTGTCTGCGGTTGCTAATGGAACCTCCGACAATCTGATGACTCGTGCTGCTGATGTTATGCTTAAGGAAGGACGTCCACTGGTCCTTGTTCCTCGTGAGACACCTCTGCATGCTATTCATCTTGAGAATATGTTGAAGCTGTCCCGTCTGGGGGTTCGGATCATTCCGGCAATGCCGGCGTTTTACTTTGGGCCACAAAGTATGGATGATCTGATTAATTTCATGGTGGGTAAAGTGCTTGACAGCTTTAATATTGAACATCAATTATTTCGCAGATGGGGGGATTGAAAGGATGGAGAATAACAGCCACACCATCATAGGTAAAATCAGCTATACTAACTCATGGCCGGTATTTCACAATTTTCATCCCTCTGCACTGAAATATCCGGCAGAGATGGTGAGTGAGGTACCTGCCATTCTTAATCAGGGGATGAGTCGTGGAACGATTCATGTGGGTGCATTATCCTCTTTTGCGTATGCTGAAGCCAGTGATAAGTTATTGCTGTTACCTGATTTATCGGTAAGTGCGGACGGTCCTGTGAGGTCTATTTTTCTTTTTTCTCGAGTGCCTCTTGCACAGATAGGTACAGGTACGATTGCTGTTACGAACACTTCTGCAACATCGGTAAATTTGCTGAAAATTTTAATGGAAAAGGCTTTTGGCAATAAACCAGAATATATTAGCACTAATCCTGATTTGGATGCTATGATGCATCAAGCAGATGCCTGCTTACTCATTGGTGATCATGCGATTAAAGCCTCTTGGCAGGATCAAGGGTATATCGTTACGGATCTGGCGGAGCTTTGGAAAGAATGGACGGGCTTAGGGATGACCTTTGCGGTCTGGGCGGTGAATCGAAAAGCTGCGAATGACAAACCGGAAGCCATTGCGGAGATTGCAGAAGCTTTTGCTAAGAGTAAACTGCGGGGATTAAGTGATTTAGATCCGATAGTACTTGCAGCCTGTTCGACAATTGGAGGAACTAAGTCTTATTGGGAAGGGTACTTTCGCAATTTAAGCTATGATTTTGGAGAAAGGCAGCAGAAAGGTCTGAACCTCTATTTCCGCTATGCCTATGAGATGGGTCTGCTGCCGCAGGCAGTGAAGATGGAGATTTGGAGTCATAAACTGTTGACACGGGTGAAGGAATGAAACGACTGCAAATATTCGGATTACTGAACAGAGACATGGATCAGATTGAAAAAGATTTGTACCGTAGCGTACAGGGTGATGACGACCTACTAACCGAGACTTCTCTGCATTTATTAAAAGCTGGCGGTAAAAGATTGCGTCCCGTATTTGTTTTAATGGGTGGGAAATTTGGAAAGTATGATCTTGAGAAGCTGAAGCGTGTGGCGATACCGCTAGAACTAATTCATAGCGCTTCACTAGTTCACGATGATGTCATTGACGATGCAGAACTGCGCCGAGGTGAACTTACTGTTAAGGCCAAATGGGGCGATAAAATTGCCATGTACACCGGTGACTACATATATGCGAAAGCACTGGTGATGACGACGGAGCTGAAGAATCCGCGAATCCATCAGATTTTATCCAAGGCCATGATTGAAATGTCGATCGGTGAGATGGAGCAGATTCGTGACTTCTTCAACAGTGAGCAAAGTGTGCGTCATTACCTGCGGCGGATTCGCCGTAAAACAGCGCTGTTGATTGCAGTCAGTTGCCAATTAGGTGCACTTGCTGCTGATGCTGAACCAGAGGTGGCTCGTCTACTTTATAATTATGGATATAATGTAGGGATGGCTTTCCAGATTCGTGATGATTTACTTGATCTCTCAGGCACCGAAAAGCAAATCGGTAAACCTCCAGGAAGTGATATGCGGCAAGGGAACATCACCCTTCCTGTCATTTATAGCCTGGAGGATGAAAGATTGCGAGCTCCGCTTCTTGAAGAGTTGAAGTCTATTCGTGAAGGGCACAGCACAGTAGGGCGTGCTATTGATCTTATTCTTTCTGGAGACGGAATCACCCGTTCCGAGGAGCTGGCTTCGCGATATATCGCGAAGGCACTTGCTGCACTAGATCAGTTGCCTAACAACAAGACTAAGCGTAATCTGCGCGATATTGCCTTTTTTGTAACAGGTAGAGCTTATTAGTATTTTGGTGATCATGAAATTAAACGTTTCCAGAAAGCTCGGTTTCTGTTAAGATAGCGTCAAAACAACCCAACTAATGGGAAATTGGAGAGTGCCTCTATGGAAAAGACGTATCTGATGGTCAAACCGGATGGAGTACAACGTGGATTAATTGGGCGTATTGTCTCACGCTTTGAAGATAAGGGCTTTAAGCTGGTCGCTGCAAAGCTGATTACAGTTAGTGAAGACCAAGCAAAAAGACATTATGCGGAGCATGCTGGTAAGGACTTTTTTGGAGAGTTGGTTTCTTTTATAACTTCAGGTCCAGTGTTTGCAATGGTATGGGAAGGTGATGATGTAGTATCATTATCCCGTACGCTCATTGGTAAGACGAAAGTAGGAGAAGCCTTGCCGGGTACGATTCGAGGCGACTTTGCCAGCCATACACCGCTTAATTTAATTCATGGATCAGACTCGCCTGAAAGTGCAGAACGAGAAATTGCTAATTTCTTTACTCCAGATGAATTGAATCTTTATAACAAAGAGATCGCAGTCTGGATGTAGGAGCCAAGCGGGAGGCGGGGGATTAACATGTCTGATCGTAATGTTGCAGCATTAACAGCAGATTCAGATTACATCGGGTTTATTCATCATGTTAAGCAAAGCACCGGAATTGATCTGGCTCAGTATAAAGAAGCGCAGATGAAGCGGCGTTTAACGACTCTTCGTGTGAAGAATGGATATCAAACCTTTAGTGATTTTTTTGCCGCAATGATGAAGGACAAGGAATTATTTTATGAATTTTTGGACCGAATGACGATTAATGTCTCCGAGTTTTGGCGGAATCCGAATCGGTGGGAAGTACTGCGAGATATCATTCTTCCTGATATACAACAATCTGGTCGCAGATTGAAACTGTGGAGCGCTGCATGTTCCACTGGAGAAGAGCCCTATACGCTGGCTATGATTTTATCGGATAAGAATTTATTGGGACAGACTGGCATTCTGGCTACGGATATTGACGACGGTGCGCTTTCCAAAGCAAAGCAAGGTTTGTATCTGGAACGTTCTTTAAAGGATGTGCCTAAGGATGTTGCTGCTCGTTATTTTAAACCCGAGGGTCATTTATTCAAAGTTAGCGATACGCTTAAGAAAAACATAGATTTCCGTAAACAGAACCTACTGCTGGACAAGTTCGATGAGGGTTTTGATCTTATCATTTGTCGCAATGTAATGATCTATTTTACTGAAGAGGCGAAGAATAAGCTCTACCATAAGTTCTCGGCTAGTTTACGTCCAGGCGGGTATTTGTTTGTAGGTAGTACAGAGCAGATCTTTACGCCAGCGCAATATGGCTTTGAATCGACGGAAACCTTTTTCTATCGTAAAAAATAAATACTTCTTGCTCCTTCGTCTGTGTACTTTTATAGGTATACTTTCGCTATCGTTCAGTGATACTGGGTAGTAGAATCTGTAAGCTAAGCGAAAGGATCGTTAAACCGATGGACAAAAGCAAGGTCATTGCCGCGTACAAACGAGGCTTTATTACCGTTCGTGAGTGCGGGCAAATTCTCGGTGTAGAAGAAATGCAATTGAAGCGCCTTCTGCAACTGGAAGAGCGTAAGTCTACATTTCCTTCAACAAGTCAGCGGATCGGAAGCTAACAAGTGCCGGACCGAGCCGAGGAGCGCCATTCATACTCTTTAGAGTATGAATGGCGCTTTTTCTTTACACAAAAACCAATTCATTTTGTCGCGAATGGAGTCGTTTTAGGGATATCCCTTTCTTGTCAAAGAGGATTGCCTATACTATAATGAGCAAAGATCATTAGGATTTTAGCGGTTTACAGTTTAAAAGTATAAAAGGGGGAACGCAGCATGAGTTTGCGCTATTTAACAGCGGGGGAAACGCACGGCCCCCAGCTTACGGCCATTATTGAGGGATTGCCAAGTAATTTGACATTGGATTTTGAAGAGCTTAATTTTCAATTGCAGCGTCGACAAAAGGGATATGGACGTGGACGTCGCATGCAGATTGAGAAAGATACGGCACAAATTGTAGGTGGAGTGCGTCATGGCTATACTACAGGTGCTCCAGTAGCCTTGGTAGTAGAGAATAAAGACTGGACCCACTGGAAGAACATCATGAATATCGAGCCTATTCCTGGCAGTGACGAAGAAAAACGCCGCGTAAATCGGCCGCGTCCTGGCCATGCAGACCTGAACGGCGGATTGAAGTACAACCATACGGATCTTCGTAACGTACTGGAGCGCTCCAGTGCTCGCGAAACAGCAGCCAGAGTCGCATGTGGCGCTGTAGCCAGACAGCTGCTTGCAGCTTTTGGCGTGAAGGTAGCAGGGCAAGTTATTCGTATCGGTGAAATTGAAGCACCTGCTAACGATCTGCCTATCGATGAGCTGATTGAGCGGACAGAACAGTCCTCTGTTAGAGTTGTCGACAAAGAAACGGAACAGAAGATGGAGGCTTACATAGATCAGATTAAGGAAGAGGGCGACTCCATCGGTGGAATCGTTGAATGTATCGTCGAAGGACTTCCTATCGGACTTGGCAGTTATGTACAGTCTGATCGGAAGCTTGACGGAGCAATCGCTGGGGCGGTAATGTCGATTAATGCATTCAAAGGCGTTGAAATTGGCATTGGGTTTGAAGCTGGCAAATTGCGTGGATCGCAAGTCCATGATGAAATTATGTATGAAGCTTCTAAAGGATACTACCGTGCAAGTAATCGCTTAGGTGGTTTTGAAGGTGGTATGACTAACGGCATGCCGGTTGTAGTACGCGGTGTCATGAAGCCGATCCCTACCCTTTATAAACCGCTTCAAAGTGTAGATATTGACACGAAAGAACCATTTACAGCGCAAGTTGAACGCTCCGATGCTTGTGCAGTTCCAGCGGCGTGTGTTGTTCTGGAAAACGTAGTGGCTTGGGAAATCGCAAAAGCATTCCTTGATAAATTCGGTGGCGACTCACTGGAAGAAATTAAAGCGAACTATGAAAATTACCTATCACAGCTGGAGAGCTACTAATTATGCGTACTATTAATGTAGATTTGGGCGACCGCTCGTATCCTATTCTTATCGGTAGTGGTTTACTAAAGGACATCGCCCATTATTGTGCTGAGGCCGGATTTTCGGAGCGTAGTCCACTGTTAGTAGTGAGTGATACTGAAGTAGCGCCAAGGTACTTGCCGGCTCTTGAAGAAGGTTTACGTTCTCACGGCTATACTGTGGTTAGTCACATAATGACGGCAGGTGAAGCCTCTAAATCATTAGCCGTGTATGAAGAAGTCATGACAACCGCGATTCAAGCAGGATTAGACCGCAATTCAGCAGTTTTAGCTTTAGGCGGCGGCGTGGTTGGCGATTTAGCAGGATTTGTAGCAGCAACCTATATGCGTGGAATCGGCTTTCTGCAAATTCCGACGACGATCCTAGCTCATGATAGTAGTGTAGGTGGTAAAGTGGCGGTCAATCATCCATTAGCCAAAAATATGATAGGGGCTTTCTATCAACCGTCAATGGTACTCTACGATTTGGATACACTAAGTACTCTTCCAGCACGGCAAGTGTCATCAGGTCTGGCTGAAGTGGTAAAGCACGGTCTCCTCGTGGACAAAGAGTTCGCATATTGGTGTCGTGATCATGCCGAAGAGCTGCTAGAGCTGAATGTCGAAGCCTTAGGTTATGCTTTAGAGCGTGGCTGTGCAATTAAGGCAGATGTAGTGGCTAATGATGAGCGTGAGCATGGACTTCGAGCGATATTGAACCTCGGACATACGATCGGACATGCCATTGAAGCAGTTGGTGGGTATGGGGTGTTTCTGCACGGAGAAGCGATTGCGATTGGGATGGCGGGTTCAGCGCTATTGGCGGCGAAGCTTGGGCGGGATACTTCCATTTATGAGGACACTGTATCTATGCTGACCGCGCTGTCACTGCCTGTACGGCTTCCTTCCGAGTATGATGAAGATGAACTGATGGACGCTATGATGCATGATAAGAAATTCAAGGAAGGCAAGATGACCTTTATCGTGCCTGATTCCATAGGCTCTGTAAGCATTGTGAACGATGTGCAGGAGTCGCTTGTGCGAGAGGTTCTCGCAGAGCTTAAGAAGGAGGGAAGACCGTGGTAAACCGAGGAATTCGCGGAGCAACAACCGTGACTAAGAACGAAGAGGCAGAGATTTTACGTGAGACCGTTATATTGCTGCGGGAGATCGTAGAACGTAATGATGTTATAGCTGAGAATATAAGCAATGTATGGATTACGATGACCAATGATCTGGATGCTACTTTTCCTGCAAGAGCTATTCGTGAGATTGAAGGCTGGGAAATGGTTCCACTTATGTGTTCAACGGAAATCCCAGTTAAAGGAAGCTTGCCGATGTGTATCCGGTTGATGGTACAGATTAATACGGATAAATCGCAGCGTGAGATTCGCCACGTTTATCTGAATGAGGCTCAGAAGCTACGTCCGGATTTATCAGAGAGCAAGTCTTAAATTATAGTTGTGGGTTGTCAATGACCCTCGTCATCATGTATAGTGTAGTTAGCCGAGTATAGAAGAGTTTAGTTTAGTTGAGATGAGTATAGTTGAGCAGAGTGCGAGAAGTTTTTTAGATTAGCATGTATCGTGTAAGCAGAGTCTTTATTTTGATATGCACTGAAGTCATTTATCAGTGATATATCTTATTTAGGGATAAGTCTGTACACACTACATAATTATGCTAATCAATGCTCAAAAACATATACTTACTTACACAAACCCTCTACTTCGGTAGAGGGTTTTTTTGTATTTCGGAACCATTCATATATCTAAGGGGGCATCTAACAATGACGAATCCAAGTGTTCAAGAGGTGGTAAAGCTGTCGCGGGATTATAATCTGATTCCTGTTGTAAAGCGACTGCTCGCGGATATGGAAACACCTATCCGATTATTCCAACGTTTCGCTGAACGTGATCGCGCGTTCTTACTTGAAAGTGTAGAGGGTGGAAAACAATGGGCACGGTATTCGTTCATCGGTAGCGATCCCTTTTTGATGATATCCGGTAAAAAGGGTGCAATTAACGTTGAAGTCGGCGGAGAGAAGAAGCAACTATACGGAAAGCCGATTGAGGAGCTTAAAGCGTTACTTCGTTCATACCGTAGTCCTAAGCTTGACGAAATGCCTCCATTTACTGGAGGGGCTATCGGATTTTTCGGATATGATCTGCTGCAATATTATGAGAAGTTACCTCAGCATCCTGTGGATGATCTCCAAATGGATGATATAAGATTTATGTTTTGCGATCGGATTATTGTTTTTGACCATGTGAAGCAACAGATTCTGCTTGTTGGTAACCTGCATGTAAAAGACGGAGATACAGATTCGGATATCAGATCCAATTATGAAAGCCTGAGTCGTAAGCTGGAGGCTATGGCCGAAGATCTACAAAAAGAAGGCCCTAAGGAAAATGTGAATCGTCGCAGCATTCCGCAGGATATCGAGCTTGGAGAGATTCATTCTAATCTCACTAAAGAGCAGTACATCAACAATGTAGAACAGGCGAAGGAATATATTCGCTCAGGCGATATTTTTCAAGTGGTATTGTCACAGCGGTTGCATATTGAAACGGAAGTTTCTCCATTGCATGTATACCGGATGCTCAGAACTCTTAACCCCTCTCCTTATATGTACTATTTGAAAATGGACGAGGAGATTATTGTTGGTACTTCACCTGAAGCACTCGTAAAGGTAGATGGAAATCGTGTGGAGACACGGCCGATTGCTGGAACTAGACCAAGGGGTGACAGTGAAGCATCAGACCGGGCGTTTGCTGCGGAGCTCTTGGAGGATGAAAAAGAACGTGCGGAACATCTGATGCTTGTTGATCTGGGTCGTAATGATCTAGGGAGAGTATCCAAATTTGGTTCAGTAAAATGTGATTCCTTTATGGAGATTGAAAGATACTCCCATGTCATGCACATGGTATCGAATGTGTCAGGCACGCTCAGTGAGGATAAAGATTTCTTTGATGCCTTTCTCTCCTGTCTGCCTGCCGGAACGGTTTCTGGGGCACCGAAGCTGCGAGCTATGGAGATTATAGCAGAGCTGGAAAAAGAAGCTCGAGGTGCTTATGCCGGAGCAATTGGATATTTAGGGTTCTCAGGAAACATGGATTCTTGTATCACCATTCGTACCATCATCTTCCGAAAAGGTCGTGCGTACGTACAGGCCGGAGCAGGTATCGTTTGGGATTCGGTTCCCGAGAAAGAGTATGAAGAAACGGTGAATAAGGCGAAGGGCATGCTGAAAGCTATTCGTATGGCAGAAGCTATGTTTCCATCCGAAGTGAAAGAAAAACAAGTTATCAACCAAGATTATATGTACGAATATACCCCTGAACAAGTGGTTTGATTTATATAGTAACTCATTAAGGCTGGGAGGAAGAACATTATGGATGCAACGAAATTAATTCAATCAGGAATCGCCGGACTAATCGAAGGCAAGAATCTGACACGTACAGAAGCAAGGGATATAATGGGTGCTATAATGCTAGGAGATGCTTCACAAGCGCAAATCGGTTCACTGCTGACCGCTTTACGAATTAAAGGAGAAACCGTGGAGGAGATTACGGGTTTTGCAGAAGCTATGAGAGGGTTCGGCACATCCGTACTGACTGATCGCGCACGCTTGTTAGATACTTGTGGTACGGGCGGTTCCGGCATCCATAAATTTAATATTTCAACCGCCTCAGCAATTATTTCATCAGCGGCTTCTGTAAGAGTTGCCAAGCATGGAAATCGCTCTGCTTCAGGCAGAGCGGGAAGTGCGGATGTACTTGAAGCCCTTGGCGTAAACATTCATCTGAATGCAGACCAAGCCCGAGAATGTCTGGATCGTATCGGCATTTGCTTTTTATTCGCACAAATTTATCATCCTTCGATGCGGCATGCAGCAGCTCCTCGCAAGGAGCTTGGTGTACGTACGATCTTCAATATGTTGGGTCCTCTTACGAATCCCGCTGGAGCTGACCGTCAGCTCCTAGGGATTTATGACCGAAATAAGACGGAGACGGTGGCTAATGTACTGAAGGAGCTAGGTTCCAAGCGCGCAATGGTTGTAAGCAGTTCGGATGGTCTAGACGAGATCAGCATCTCAGCCTCTACATTAGTGTCTGAACTAAAAGAGGGTGTAGTGACAACTTATGAAATTACTCCTGAGGGATTAGGTCTTAACAGACATCCACTTGAAGCTGTTTTGGGTGGAGACGCAGCAGAGAACGCAGCAATTATTACCTCTGTGCTCCAAGGTGAGATCAATCCCTACCGAGATATCGTGTTAGCTAATGCAGGAGCATGTATATATGTTGCGGGTCTGGCAGATACCATGGCCGGAGGCGTCGAGAAAGCTAAGGAAGTAGTGGATTCGGGTAAGGCATTATCCAAGCTGAAACAGCTTGTTGTGATGACGGAGGAGCTTAATTATGTATCTTGATAAAATTGTCGCTACAAAGATCAAAGAGGTGGAGGCGCTCAGTAATAGCTTTTCTCTAGCCCAAGCTGAACGTGATATAGCAGCACTCCCTCAGACTAGAGGCTTTCGTAAGGCTCTGACCCAGGGGAAGAACAGGGATATAGGTTTGATTGCGGAGGTAAAGAAGGCATCCCCTTCAAAAGGGCTGATTCGTGAGGATTTCGATCCTGTTTCCATTGCAAAAGGTTATGAAGCGGGCGGTGCTGATTGTTTATCTGTTTTGACGGATACGGATTATTTTCAGGGAAGCGCTGCTTACTTGCAGCAAGTGAAGGAAGCTGTAAATCTGCCGCTGCTACGCAAAGATTTTATTATCGATGAGAAACAAATTTATGAAGCGCGTATTCTTGGAGCAGATGCGGTGTTGTTAATCGTTGCTATTTTGACACCGGATAAACTGTCTCATTTTATAGAAATAGCTACTGGACTTGGAATGGATGTATTAATCGAAGTTCATGATCGGAATGAGCTTGCGGTGGTATTAAGTACAGACAAGATAACACATCCTAATATTCTGCTGGGTATTAATAATCGTAATCTGCGTACCTTTGAGACGTCCTTAGAGACAACGGCAGAGCTGGCAGCACTAGTACCTCAAGGGGTACCTGTGATCAGTGAAAGCGGAATTGCAGGGCCAAGTGATATTGACTACTTAAGAACGACTGGCGCTCACGGGGTCCTCGTAGGGGAATATCTAATGCGTCAGGCAAATGTAGAAGAAGCGGTAAATGGATTGCTAGGAATGCTTCCAAATGGAAAGGACCGTGTCCGGCATGGCTGAGACATTGGTAAAAATCTGTGGACTTCAGGACGTTGAAGTGCTAAAATCTATGTTACACTTACCACTAGATTATATTGGATTTGTATTCGCTCCTAGTCGTCGCAGGGTTACTCTGGAGCGTGCTTCCGAACTGATTGCTGAACTTCCGCAATGGAAGACTAGTGAAAAACCTAAAGCTGCTGGGGTTTTTGTTAATCCAGAGCTGGATGAGCTGAGCGAACTGCTTTCCGTTGTGTCACTAGATGTCATTCAGCTACATGGGCAGGAAAGTCCAGCCTTTTGTCAAAAGGTTCGGCAAGCTTTCCCACAAGTTCAGGTGTGGAAGGCATTGTCTGTTGCTGATAAAGAGCGTGATGACGCGGATAACAAATATACATTGGAACAATACGCAGGCTTCGTTGATGCTGTATTGTTAGATACTTATGATCCTCAGCAGAGCGGCGGCTCTGGGCGCACGTTCGCTTGGGAGAGGTTACCTGATTATCAGGAAATCGCGCTACGAAATGGTTTGCCGTTATTTGTGGCTGGCGGACTTCATCCTAATAACGTAGGAGAGTTGCTAGATACTTATGCTCCGTACGGAGTAGACGTATCTAGTGGAGTAGAGAGTGAAGGCGTTAAAGATATTATTAAAATGACAGCTTTTGTGGAAAGGGTGAAGCAATCATGACACAAGTACCGGACCAGCATGGACGTTTCGGTTCATTCGGAGGGCGCTTCGTGCCCGAAACTTTGATGACTGCATTGATTGAGCTGGAGGAAGCCTATGAGAAGTATTCGGCAGACCCTGCTTTTCAAGAAGAAATAGATTATCTATTAAAGCAATATTCCGGACGGGAGACCCCGCTGTATTATGCGGAACGTCTAAGTAAACATCTGGGAGAAGCAAAAATATATTTGAAGCGTGAAGATTTGAATCATACGGGCGCTCATAAGATTAACAATGCGATTGGTCAGGGCATTCTGGCTAAAATGATGGGTAAAACCAAGGTGATCGCTGAGACTGGAGCTGGTCAGCATGGTGTAGCTACTGCTACAGTTGCAGCCCTACTTGGTATGGAATGTAAGGTGTTTATGGGGGAAGAGGATACTCGTCGCCAGGCACTCAATGTATTCCGTATGAAGCTGCTTGGTGCTGAGGTGATTCCAGTTACTTCCGGATCGCGTACCTTAAAAGATGCCGGCAACGAAGCGCTTCGCTACTGGGTTAGCAATGTGGAAGATACTTTTTACATTCTCGGTTCTGCCGTAGGCCCACATCCTTATCCGATGATGGTTCGTAACTTTCAGCGGGTTATTGGTGATGAAACGCGGCGCCAGATTCTGGAGGCTGAAGGAAGACTGCCGGATGTGCTTGTTGCTGCAGTAGGCGGCGGTAGTAATGCTATCGGCATGTTCTATCCATTTGTAGAGGATAAAGGTGTCGGTATGATTGGTGTTGAGGCAGCAGGCAAGGGAATCGACACACCATTTCATGCGGCGACGATGAGTAAGGGGACTCATGGCGTATTCCAGGGTTCGATGAGTTACCTTCTGCAGGATGAACATGGTCAAGTAACAGAGGCTCATTCCATCTCCGCAGGTCTGGATTATCCAGGCGTAGGTCCTGAACACTCCTATTTAAAAGATATCGAACGCGCAAAATATGTTCCAATTACGGATGCAGAGGCGCTTGATGCACTGAAGCTGCTATGTGTAACGGAAGGCATTATTCCAGCTTTGGAGTCAGCACATGCGATAGCCCATGTAGTGAAGATGGGTCCAACCCTTACCAAGGATGATATTGTTGTTATCTGCCTGTCAGGCCGGGGAGACAAAGATGTGGAATCGATCATGGCGTACACAGAAGGGAAGGGAAACGAATGACAACCGAAACTACAAACCGGATGGATTTGGTATTCCGGAAGCTTAAAGCTGAAGAACGGACGGCATTAATTCCTTTTCTGACGGTTGGAGACCCTGATCTGGAGACTACGCTTGCCATCATCGCAGAACTGGAGGCGGCAGGTGCAGACATTTTGGAGCTAGGAGTACCTTACTCTGATCCGCTAGCAGATGGCCCTGTCATTCAACGAGCGTCTGCACGAGCTCTGCGGGGGGAGGTTCACCTGCGTACCTGTATGGAGACCGCGTTAAAAGCTCGTCAAGCCGGAAGCAGCTTGCCCTTTATTTTGTTTTCCTATTACAATCCTATCCTGCAAATGGGGCTGGATACATTTTTCGCAAAACTGAATGCTCATGAGATTAGTGGACTTATTATTCCAGATCTTCCTGTCGAAGAATCAGAAGAGATGCGTCGCCGCAGTAGTGAAGTTGGCGTTAATCTCATTCCACTAGTTGCACCGACCTCAAGTGAACGTATTGCGAAGATTGTCTCAGGTGCGAGTGGGTTTATCTATTGTGTATCCTCGTTAGGTGTGACAGGGGAACGATCCACTTTCCATGCTGATGTAGAGGCGTTTATTGATTCCGTGCGTCAAGCTACGGATCTGCCAGTGGCTGTAGGATTTGGGATCTCAACTGGCGAACAGGTTGCCCGCTTTGCTCAGATTTGCGATGGCGTGGTAGTAGGTAGTGCGATTGTTCGTAAAATAGAAGAGGTCATTCCGCTGCTCGATAATCCCGCTACACGGAATGAGGGGCTGTTGCAAATTCGAGAATTTGTGGCACAATTAAAAAGACCATAACAGTGTCATTTTGGCCTGTGTATAGTGGAGTAATCAACTATGGAGAGCGAGGACTATTCATGAATCCAAAACCGAATATAGTTAATCTCCCTGTCTACAAACCAGGGAAACCTATAGACGAAGTTAAGAAGGAGCTCGGCTTAAGTGAGGTTATTAAGCTTGCATCCAATGAGAACCCGTATGGAGCTTCCCCGAGTGCTAAAGAAGCTATTCTAGCAGAGCTTGAGAATCTTTATCTATATCCAGACGGATCGGCCGTTGAGTTGACGGCAGCACTTGCCAACCGTCTTGGTGTGAACAGCGATAATATTATTTTTGGCTGTGGTTCTGATGAGATTATTGCTCTTATTGCTCGTGCCTTCTTCTTGCCAGGTGATGAGACAATCATGGCTGACCAGACCTTCTCTGTGTATAAGAGTAACGCAGATATCGAAGGTGCTGTGTCCATCGAGGTACCACTTGTAAATGGTACACATGATCTGGATGGGATGTTGGCCCGTATTACGGACCGTACGAAGGTTATCTGGATTTGTAATCCGAATAACCCAACAGGAACGATTGTACCAGAGGAAGCCTTGGTTTCTTTCCTTGATGCTGTTCCTTCAAATGTAATGGTTGTTCTTGATGAAGCATACTGTGAGTACGTAACAGATCTTTCCTACTCCAACGGTATCCAATTATTAAATCGTTATACGAATTTGGTTGTGCTTCGCACATTCTCCAAAATTTATGGCTTAGCCGCATTGCGTATTGGTTATGGCGTTGCTAGTCCTGAGATTATTTCATTGATCAACAAGGTACGTGAGCCTTTCAATACCACTCGTCTTGCGCAAGCGGCGGCTCTTGCTGCCTTGAATGACCAAGAATACGTGGAGGAATGCCGTCGTCTTAATAGCGCGGGTATTGTCCAATTACAAGGTGAATTCAAACGTCTGGGCCTTGAATCCTTCCCCGCACACGGGAACTTCATTATGGTAGATGTTCGCAAACCTGCAACCGAGGTTTTCGATGCTTTGATGCGTAAAGGAATCATAGTAAGAGCGGGTCATCAAGTTTACCCTACTTATATTCGTGTTACTGTGGGCTCTGCTGAACAGAACACAGCGTTTATAACTGCGCTGGAACAAACGCTTATAGAGTCTGGTGTGCGGGCTTAGTAATAAACAGCAAGACTAGACTAAAAAAGGCAGGTAGTTCAAAGAACATGACGACAAAAATAGCTATATTCGGTGTCGGTCTGATCGGAGGCTCACTGGCCCTTTGCTTTAAAGGCAAGGAGGGCCTGACCGTCGTAGGACATGCCCACCGTCCTGAATCCGCGAGTAAATATATAAGCAGAGGTGTGGTTGATCAAGCCACGCTTTCTGTTGAAGAAGCGGCACTTGATGCTGATTTCATTTTTTTATGTGTACCGGTAGGGATGTTAGAGGATTATCTGCAGCAATTAAGTAAATTGCCTCTAAAACCCGGCTGCATTATTACAGATGTAGGAAGCACGAAAGCTAGTATTGCCGCATGTGCGGTCTCCTTAGATATTCCTGGAGTACATTTTATCGGCGGACACCCAATGGCAGGATCAGAGCGCTCAGGTGTTGAGGCAGCTTCATCACTGCTATTTGAGAATGCCTATTATGTGTTGACGCCTCCTCCAGGAGTGCCAGATGAGGCTTATCATGCACTGGAGTCTCTACTACACCACACAAGAGCACAGATAGTACGCCTTGATCCAGAACGCCATGATGAGATTGTAGGTGCCATTAGTCATCTACCGCATATTATTGCTGTTGCTTTGGTAAATCAGATTCGTGCCTATGACGATACCGACTCCTTATATAGCACGCTAGCTGCAGGGGGCTTTCGGGATATCACTCGGATTGCGTCCAGTGATCCTATAATTTGGCGAGACATTTTGCTGAACAATCGTTCCGTAATGCTTCGTTTATTGAAGGATTGGAACGAGGAAGTTTCTTCTTTTGTTCGTCTACTGGAAAGTGAAGATGGCGTAGGGATTGAAGAGGCCTTCGAAGAAGCGAATGGCTTCCGCAGTCAGTTGCCTGAACGGCGTAAAGGCATGATAGCACCTTTATTTGACCTACATATTGATGTACCGGATCATCCGGGGATTATCGGTCGTATCGCTACTGAGCTGGGGGACCAAGGCATTAATCTTAGCAACGTACAAATCATCGAGAGTCGTGAAGATGTGCCGGGTATTATGCGCCTATCTTTTCGTCAGGAGAACGATATGGAACGAGCGAAAGTGCTCCTGCAGGAGCACGATTATACCGTATATGTGTAGTATTAAGGTTCGCTCAGGGTCATTTTCAAATCGTAATAAATAGTAAAAACAGCGATTCTCATGTTATTAGAGAATCGCTGTTTTGTTATTCTGGCTTGTTGGTTGCTAGCTTCCACATGCCGCCGTCAGTACCACCTTTGAAGTAGTCTTTCGGACTCCACTGACGCTATTTCATTTGGAGGGCTTATATTGGGTGTTTTTCGCTCTAATTTAGATTTGGCTTTTTGTAACTGTTCCCGAACTCGCTTTCTCCATTTCGATCAGTATTTCTTCCAAGAAATTCTCAGGTACATATGTCATGCCATTCATTATAAATTCCTGGCTGACATTAACCAAATTAACTTGAGTTTATTTCGCCGTAACTATTTTGGCTATCTACAAAACGATTTCTTGCTGCTCCTATACCAACTAAAAAGAGAAAGGCCGAAGCTCCAAGCAGAATGAAAAGTGGCAGGTTCCAACTATTTGTCGCATCATGCAGATATCCTATAAGGGCAGGACCGATTGCGGCAAGCAGATATCCGATCGATTGCGCCATACCAGACAGTTCCGCCGCTTGATGCGCATTTTTAGTACGTAAACCGAAAAACATCATGGATAAGCTAAAGGCGCAGCCTCCACCAATTCCGAGTATGATGATCCACAACAAAATGATATTGGAGCTTCCGTAAAGTAGTCCGAGCGTTCCCGTCAAAAGCAAAATGGTTGTGATGACCACTAACGAACGTTGACTTGACATTCGCCCAGCAATAACGGGGACAATAAAGGTAAATGGAAGCAGCGCTAACTGCATTATTGAGAGGTACCATCCTGATTGGCTTGAGTCAATGCCTTGCTGCTTTAAAATTTCAGGCAACCATGCGATCAGCACATAGAAAATCATGGACTGCATACCCATAAACAAGGTTACTTGCCAGGCGAGAGGGGAACGCCAAACATTTACATCATTGCAGGCTATCTGTTGACTCGTCGAGGTTGTTCGCTTCGTATGCTTCCTTAATTGAGGCAACCAGCAGAGGATCGATACAAAGCTTAAGATCCCCCATATTCCCAACGCTCCCTGCCATTTTAAACCTACGTTTGCGGCTAGCGGTACACTAATTCCCGATGCGATCGCTCCAGATAAACTCATTGAAATTCCAAAGATACCAGTCATGGCACCTATTTTATTAGGGAAATCACGTTTGATTAAACTTGGCATTAATACATTACAAACGGCAATTGCAAATCCAAGAATTGCAGTTCCAATATACAGATTTGCAGCGCCAGCTAAAGAACGTATTACAATACCAACAGTCAAAAAGATCAGGGCAAACAAAATTAAAAGTTCTACTCCATACTTGCGTCCTAGTTTTGGTACTAGAGGCGATAATAAAGCAAAGGTAAGTAACGGTACCGTTGTTATCAGGCCTGCTAAAGTATTGGAGATATGAACGTCTTCCCTTATGAGACCCACTAAAGGACCGACCGAGGTTAAGGGAGCACGTAAATTTGCGGCAATAATAATAATGCCGAGTATTAGCAGCCCTAGAGATGATGGTAAGATTTTCTTGTTCGGCATTCTTCATTTCACCTTCCAGAATTATGTGTACTTTTGGTTTTCTGCTGATTGAAAAACTATGAAATAACATCCGCGCGGACAATAAAAGTATATTATAATATATTAAAATTAACAATAAGTATTTTATAGTTAACTTTATGAAGACTGTCCTATCACTTGAAGTGCTTTATATTAGTTAAAAAAAATACAACTCTGAGTTCCCATATATAATGGAATACTGAGTTGCATTTTATTAGTGAAATTTTCGGCTTTTAGAAACCATATTTTAAGGAGATATGGAGCACTGTTTCGCTATTCGTATGATTGGTATAAGAGTGAGGGCGATCTGCACGAAAACTGATCGTATCATATTGATTCAATGTGTACATCTCACCATTGACTTGAATTTCAATGGAACCAGTCATTACTGTCGCAATTTCAGTTGTATTCACATGATGACCTTCAGGGTGATACGAACTATTTGGCTGTAAGTAAGCTCGACACATTTCAATATCGTTGCTTACGTTTTTAAAGACGGGTTCAATGATCCAATTCTTTTGATCATTAGAAAACCGAAGACCTTCGCCTGCTCGATACAAACTAACAGGGTCTTCAGATTTGAACAAAGCTAGTAGGGGTAAAGATAGGCCTTTTGAAATTTTCCATATAATCGCCAAAGTTGGATTTGTCTCGCCGCGTTCGATATTCCCCAGAGTAAGTTTACTTACACCTGTTAATTCCGCTAAGTCATCTAAGTTCATGTTTTTTTCTTTTCTGTACTTTTTCAAGGCACCGCCGATTTGTAGTACAAGTTGTTTTGATTCATCGATTTCATTCATTTCATATTCACCTCAACAAATATCTTTATAGCTAGTATATTGTTTATCTTGACTCTTTTCCATACCTCTTCAAGTGGACGCAAACGGGGTAATAGATGACTGTGGGGATTTGTGGAAGCTAATTCGCTCGCTATAGTAAAATAACCTATTATAGATCATCTAACAAAAGGTACAGCGCTTACAGGACAAAAAAAGACCGCTTACAAAGTAAGCGGCTACAGTTCACAATAAATTGGAACCGTGTAGTATTTGGATAGGAGTGGAGAGAAACCATACTGTACTTTTATTATATGTATACGTTTACATTTTGTCAACAGTTTATTAAAAAGAGATTAAAGTCATATTACAGTGATCAAAGTCTTATGGTTGAACTTCATGTTCGTTTATAATCTGTTGTCAGGTCATGCTGACGAGATTACCGCTCTGAAGTCTATTAATGTCATCCTATGAGAATCTGTGATACAATAGATCTGGTATATTTCTAGATTCGTTATAAAATTTATATGCTCTTAGAAATATGCCATTTTTCTTTTTATATTCATCACAATCATCATGCCTTAATTATTGGGTGTTTGAATATACATAGGTGTATTTCAAAATTGAAGAACGGATAAGTTGCACGTCATATGTTTTCCCTTAAATTCCCACGAGGAACGTTTGTCTTACATAAAAGGTCGACAATATCGTTTCTTCTTGTAATAAACTAAAAAGTTGTAGTAAACCAGCGCAACTTTTAAAGCCCAAACCGGTATAATAAGTACGGACCGGACGGGAAAAGACGTGCAAGGGCGAGGAGGGCCAATCTCACCATGACGGATTCCCAGTTGATCCAGGAAATCAAACAAGGCAACACAGAATTATATTCAGAATTAATGCGTCGTTATCAACGAAAAATATTGGCATTTGTATATCATATGCTTAGAAACTCACAAATGGAGCTAATTGCAGAGGACCTTTGTTCGGAGACTTTCTACAAGGCATTCCGTAGCTTGCATTCCTTTCGAGAGGTAGATGCTTCCTTTTCAACGTGGTTGTACACTATTGCTCGTAATACCGTGCTAAGTGAGCTTCGTAAGAATCGTGCCGGAAATGTATCCCTAGAAGAGAGTGGATATACTCCCGTTGCACCGTTTGAAGTAGCGCCTGAGCAGGCTGCATTGCGTAAAGAACGGATGAATTTGGTTCGTGAGGCAATTAATAATCTTCCGGAGAAACAACGCTCTGCGCTAATCCTGCGTGAATACGATCAGATGGATTATCAAGAAATTGCAGAAATTTTGGATCAGAGTGTAAGCTCCGTAAAATCATTGTTGTTTCGTGCCAGAAGTAGTGTGAAGCTTCAACTCGAATCCTATTTCAATGAGCCTGAAGTTGAAGAGCAGGTTGAGAGGGTGTAAGGCGAATGAATTGCAGGGAAGCGCAAGAATGTATTCCGCTCTTGTGGGACGCTCCCCCCACACATCCTAGGCGGATTTTGCTCGAACAACATATTGAAACTTGTCCTTACTGCGCTGCTGAATGGTCTCTGTGGCAAGAGAGTAGCCAGCTTATGCATGATTTGAAAGAAGAGATTAGTGAAGAGCGTGCAGAAGTTATAAATGTTAAAGTTATGGAGCGGATTTATCTAGAGAGTCCTTGGTTGATGCCAGGGGATGGGAAATCCGCAGGGACATCTGCCATTGTTCGTCATAGGCTTAGTCTCTGGATCGCTTGCTTCCTGGCGGTATTTTTGTCTAGTGTTCTTTACTTTACTATGTTTAGAACACCTGCAGATATCACTGTGGCTCAAAGTGGAATTGTAGAGACTGGCGTTGCTGGCTCTATGGAATGGACTTCTACTTATCCCATTTTAGGCTCTGAAGGTGGGATTATTGAACCGCTTGTAGTAAATATGGGACCTACTCATCCTCAATATTGGATGATGTTATCCATGCTTGGCGTGGGTTTTGCAGTGTTTTCGTTAACCCGGCTGAATCGATATCGCAGATCATAAAGGGTCTATTGATGTATGACTTAGCTATTGCAGTATATAATAGTGTTAAGAACGATGTAGGAGTCCCTTTATGTAAAGATAAGGGGCTTTTTTGTATTCTAATACGTATAAAAGAAGACTTTTTATTTCATCCATGTTACATTAAGAGACAAATACTTGGGTGAAAAGGGGGAGGCAATATGCTAATCGGCTTGATACGCCATGGATTGACGGACTGGAACGCAATTGGAAAGATACAGGGGCAAAGTGATATTCCGCTTAATGATGAAGGACGGATGCAAGCTGCTATGCTTGCTGACCGCTTATTACAAGAGCCGTATCGCTGGGATTATTGCATTACAAGTAATCTTTCCCGGGCAGCAGAGACAGGCAAGATCATCGCTGATAAATTAAATGTACCGTTGCTTGATCCTGATGATCGGATCCGGGAACGTGCCTACGGGCAAGTAGAAGGGCTTACTGCCGCTGAGCGTGAAGAGAAGTGGGGGAAAGATTGGAGTCAGCTTTCACTTGGTCAAGAAACTGACGAACAGCTTCAAGCACGTGCACTTGCCTTTATGGAGGATATTTCTGCGCAGCATCCCAATCGGAATATACTAGTTATATCTCATGGAGGGTTCCTCGCTCAACTGTATACTGCATTTTACAAAGATAAGTATTCTGAGCGAATTGGGAATTTATCCCTGACAATTTTGGAGAAGAAAGAACGGGAATGGAACCCTATTCTATATAATTGTACTCGCCATATCCTGCAAAATCAGCGTTAACCCGTGCATCGGGTTATTTTTTTTGCGCAAAGGGGAATAAAAAGGGCTGTATTTCCCATAATGGTAGTAAAACGGTGAGGCGATAAAACATGAATCTGGCGGATATGCTCACTTATGCAGATATTGGACAGCTGACCGCCATAGCGGGACGCTACCGGTGTGAATGCAAGCAGAATTCCAAACATGACTTGATCCAGAGTATTTTGATTATGCTTGGAAGCAGAAGTTTTATGGAGTCTCATATCCGGGAATGTGCTCCGGAGGATCTACGGTTTCTGAATACATTACTTTTTGATGAACGCAGCTACTTTAGTCTGGAAGATTTGTTGGCTGTAGCTAGACAGGCTTCTTTTGATGCTCCAGAAGGAAAGACCGGAGGCTTCCGAGAAATGGTATCTCGTTTCAAAAGCGGAGGCTGGCTCTTTAGCGGTTCCTCCCAGCAAACCAGATACTTGTTCCAAGTGCCTAAAGACTTGAAAGAGCGCTTTCGTGAGACGATGAGCGCACATATCAAGGATAAGGTTGCGGTTAGCTCTGAACCAGCCATGTATCGAAATGAAGGAGAATTGTTATTAAGTGATCTGGTTATGCTTCTGAGATATATCAAGGAAAATGAGCCAGAGCTTAATCAGGAAGGGGCAATGTATAGGCGGTATCAGCAAGGAGTGATGAATGCACTTCATATTCCGGAGGATCTTCTTAGCAAAGGCGGCTGGAGATTTGGTTATGGTAGGGCATGTGAGCATTATCCGCCTAGATTAGCGCTCCTGTATGATTATGTTCGTCATCGCCGCTGGATCACTGAAGAAGGTTTTCGGCTAAGGCTTACGGCGACAGGAGAGGCAGTGTTAGCCGACGGAAAATGTGACTCGTTGATGCAGATATTCTCTTTTTGGTTAAAACTATATAAGGGGGCTGTACCAAACCTGCCTTCACTTGTGTATTGGGTAAGCATTAGTGCTGGGAATTGGGTGAGCGTACCTTCATTAGTGGATGGTATTGGGTGGTTAATTAAACCGTTCTATTATGACAATGCTGCCTCTATTTTGGAGCAACGAATTATTCGGATGATGGTGCACCTTGGGATGCTTAAATTAGGGGAGACTACTGCTGGTCTCACTGTGATGATGACGCCGTGGGGGATGGAGATAGCCGTGCCTAAACATCTATAGTAGTATGAAGGCATACAAGCAAAAGCTTATGGGGATTACATATGTAGATGAGGACTTCGCTTTGGTTGTTGATAGGAACAATAGATGAAGTATTGATCAGAATGGGTAAATATGTAGAACGTAGACAGGATTGTTGAATATGATTTAGTAGGTGCCGTCACTTTTGAAACCGAAAACAAAATCATCTTGGTGGATATCAAAATATTAAAGCAATAAGGATCTCTTAAACAGCGGAGGTGTATCGAATGGACAAAATGAAGGCTACGTACGAAGTGATGCTAGGACTTGCGGCAGAAATGGTGTGGGATGAAGCGCTGCGAAAGCGTCGCTCCGACATCTTGCACCGTGAGATTGACACGGCGCTGGCTACAGGAGATAAATTGGCTTTTCGAAATCTTACAGAAGAACTTAAAAGTTTGGCATAAAGAAATGCGCTTAGCGCATTTCTTTTTTTATTTATATAATTTGATTTTTCTAATGGAGTAATGAAGCTCTCAAAGTATGAACCCCATTAACGCTTCAAAGACTTGTATATCTACTTCTACGTTGGATTGATCATATCTGTAAAAATCTAAATCTAGACGTTTGTCCTCCTCTTTCAATATAATGGGATTTGTAACATCGGGCAAATTTGTGAAAAGTGGACGCGAAGAAGGATCGTAAATAGGGAGATGACATTAATGAAATTCAGTGATTTTGAAGTTGAACAGTGGGAAGAAAATCGAAAGTTCTATGATACATGTCTCATACCTTTTACAGGATTAAGTGGGTCCGAGAGTCCTCCTGAGACGGTTCAAGCATTAGAAAGATTACGTGATTTTATGGATTTGGTGGAAATACCGTTTAAGGGACGGATTGTAACTTACCCGGCGATTCAGTATGGAGGGGAAGGATATGTCGATCTAATTAATGAGGTTTGCCGAAAAGTCAAATCCAGTGGTTTCCAGTATGTCGTGGTGTTAACAGCAGATATAGCACTTCTGGAACAAGAAATTTTTGAAAGCGATTTAGTACTCTCTCTGCCTATCATTGAGGGCTCTCCGGAAGGTAAGATTAATAGTGATATTGGTATGAAAATTCAAAAGATGTGGGGACGGTGAGTCTCTTTTAAATGTGACAGAAAATCAACAATTGTAAGCGGAAATCACTTTTTGGCCTGTCACAAATTAGACAATATTCTTGACGGGTTTTAGTGCCTAAGCTATTATTAGGTTGAATCGAAATGGTATGTGATGTATTTCATTGAAAAGATTTGAAAACGGATTATTTATAGTAAGGCATCTCTGATCGGACACCTTAGATACTTTCTTATATCTTGAGAAGGGGGTTATATAACAGTATGAGCAGCCATAATGATCAACAGGATATTTGGCCTGAACAACCACCCAGCCGTAAAGAGATGTCGCGCAGGCAATTTTTGACCTACACGCTAGGTGGCGCTACTGCTTTTATGGGGGCAGGTACAATTCTCCCAATGGTCCGTTTTGTCGTGGACCCAATATTACATAAGAAGGGCGCAGGTGATTTTATAAAGGTTGCTGAAATTAGCAAAATCACCGAAGAGCCCCAAGAGTTTACGTTTGAATTGAAACAGAAAGACGGATGGTACGACAGCACAGCGACGCTGACTGCGTGGATCCGTAAAGACGCAAAGGGTGATATTTATGCGCTTTCACCCATTTGTAAACATTTAGGATGTACGGTTGGATGGAACAATGATAAGGCACATCCGGACGAGTATCACTGTCCTTGCCACGGTGCACGTTATACCAAACTCGGCAAAAATCTCGAAGTAGCTCCAAAACCGCTTGACCAGTATAAAACGAAATTTGATAACGGGTGGGTTCTTTTGGGTGATATTGTGCCTAATACAGTAGCTAGTGAGGAGGCGTAGGTTCTAATGTTTAAAAATGTCTATAACTGGATTGACGAACGTTTGGATGTTACGCCAATTTGGAGAGACGTGGCCGATCATGAGGTTCCTGAGCATGTTAACCCGGCCCATCACTTCTCAGCGTTTGTGTATTGTTTTGGCGGACTGACCTTTTTTATTACAGTGATTCAGATCTTATCGGGTATGTTCTTAACGATGTATTATGTTCCAGATATTATCAATGCTTATGCAAGTGTTGAGTATTTACAATCTAGTGTTGCCTTTGGACAAATTGTTCGCGGAATGCATCACTGGGGTGCCAGTCTTGTCATTGTTATGATGTTCCTTCATACGATGCGCGTCTTCTTTACAGGCTCTTATAAAGCTCCGCGTGAGATGAACTGGGTAGTTGGAATGCTCATCTTCTTCGTAATGTTGGGTCTCGGTTTAACGGGTTACTTATTGCCTTGGGACAATAAAGCTTACTTTGCGACTAAGGTAACACTCGAAATTGCTAACTCTGTTCCAGTGATGGGACCCGTATTGAAAGAACTTATGCAAGGCGGTACGATTGTTGGTGCAGAAACGTTGACTCGGTTCTTCGCACTTCATGTATTCTTCCTCCCAGCGGTGCTTCTTAGTCTGCTCGTAGGACACTTTATTATGATCCGCAGACAAGGGATTTCTGGACCGTTGTAAGTTAATCTGAGAGAGGAGGAATACGGATGGCACATGGAAACAATTCTAAGGAAAAGGTTGTATATGTCGGTGATACCAGAGTTCGTAAAGGCAATGGATTTATCACACCTCCAGACTATTCAGCCTATCCTGGTAAATCGGAAGCCTTTATCCCTAACTTTCTACTGAAAGAATGGATGGTTGGCGTCGTTGTACTTGTAGGAATATTAGTGCTTACTATTTCAGAGCCAGCGCCGCTAGGGTTTCCAGCGAATGCGAGTGCTACGGTTATCCCAATTCCTGACTGGTATTTCTTGTTTCTCTATCAGTATTTGAAGCTTCCTTATGCTTCAGGTGATTATATCGTTCTGGGTACATTAGGTGTAACCGGTGTAGCTTTTGGTTCACTTCTTTTAGCACCATTTCTTGACACGGGCAGAGAACGTCGCTTCTATCGTAGACCGATCGCTTCATCTTTGATGTTCTTATCGCTAGCGGCGATTGTGTACTTAACAAATACCGCTTGGACGGAATACAAACATGAAATGGCTGAAACTGGTCAAATTCCTGAAGATGTTCAACGGGAGGAGAAGGCGGCAGAGAATAGGGCGAAGGGGCTTCCAACCTCGAGTGCAGTTAAGGCAAAGGAAGTAGCGATTGTAGATAAGGATGATCCTGCTATGGGGCTGTTTAAGCAAGCTACTTGCATCTCTTGTCATGCGGCGGATTTGAAAGGGGCAGGCGGGCCTTCACTTCGCGGCGTTGGGGACACCCATGATAAAGAAGCAATCCTTACTATTATAAAAGAGGGTCAAGGACAGATGCCGAAGATGTATGATATTGCTCTGGGAGCGGGGCTTTCGGATCAAGACATTGATGCCTTGGCAGACTGGCTTGCCAAACAAAAAAGCGAACAGTAAAATAAAAATAACGCAAAACCTGATCGAAACTGCGGTCAGGTTTTTGTATGTCTAAATGTAAAGTTGCCACTACTTGGGAGGTTAATGATCTGTATGTCCGTTCTTAATAAACTGTTTAAGCACCGAGGAATCATTTGGTTGTTATTTATTGTGAATCTTCTCGGTACCATTTATGGCTACATATGGTATGGCAATCAATTGGAGTTCACGGCGGCTAACTTTCCGCTTTGGTTGCTCCCGTTTGTTCCAGATAGTCCAACCGCAAGCTTGTTCTTTACCTTGGCGCTGTTGCTAATGCTCTTTCCTCCAAAAAGCTATACGGGAAACAATGTAAGGGAGCTTATTGAGGCGTTAGCGGTTGTGACGTCTGTGAAGTATGGGATTTGGGCAGTAAGTATGATTTTTGCTGGAGGTTATCAAGGAGATATTCTAGTTTGGAAAGACTGGATGCTGGTGATCTCTCATTTGGGGATGGCGGTAGAAGCTTTGATCTATGCACGATTCTTTTCTTTCCGCAAAATGATTCCGCTAGCGCTGTTCTGGACCCTTGCTAACGATATGCTGGACTATTCCTATGGAATATACCCATGGTTACCTTCTGTACTGAATGATGATGTCACACAGGTGCAATATTTCACGATGGCGCTTACGGTGTTTAGTGTAATTGTTGCTTGGTTGTTTAGTAGTAGACAAAGACCAGTAGACTCTATCTATCAGTTTAAGAACAGGTTCTAGTAAGCAGTTCTAACCCTTGTCCGCCTGCCATACATTTAGAATTATAAGAAGTATAAGTTTTATCCTATACTTTATCCTTATAATTTTACGAGAAACGAATATCGTCTAATAAAGACGACAACGTCGTTTCTTCTTAGGTAGGAGGGGGATGTCTCATGCTCCGAGGGAGATATTATGTGTTGGTTATTCTAGTGTTTTGTTGGTTATTGACCAGCATGAATGTTGAAAAAGCTTCAGCAGCGCAAGGGAATGCTGGTGAAGGTTCTGGCAAGGTTTCGAAGCAAAGCGCCGACGTTAGTTCGGGCAACGGTTTGACAGTGATGAGTGGAAAGACTGGAGCACAGCAGCTAGAACAAGCCGCTGAGGCATTGTATGGGTATGTCTTGGAAGGGGATGTGATGAAGGTCCGACAAGAGACCGAAGAGATCTCTAGGATCATAGTGTCCTCTTCTTTTGAAGGAATGACCTCTGTAGAGGGCATTAATGCGTTGTCAGGGGTCATTATGGACCTGAAGGCTGCTGTGGCAAGTGCAAAAGTATCTCAGCAGCAATTGGAGGCTACAGCTACCAGGTTACGATTAGCTGCCAACAGTCTGAATCAACCCGGACAACCCATTTGGCTTCAGTATTATAAGCTAATTCGCGAGGATTTAAATGCGATGGAGCAAAGTGGTGCTACAAATGATCTGGCGGGATGGAAAACGGCTGTAGAGAGGCTACAGGGCAGGTATGAAAATATCCGGCCAGCGGTGATCGTCTCTCGGAAACCTGAAGTTGTAAATACATTTGATTCTTGGCTCTCATATGCCGCAGGCATTCCTTCTTCCTCACAAAAAATCGAACGGGCCCGGTTACTTGAAATTGTGTCTTATGGTCAGGATACTGTGCGGGTAATGTTCGGAAAAGAGAAGGATGAGCCGGCTTTGTCAGTACCCCTGGCCTCACAAGAATTTGGGATTTGGGGAGGACTAGCCGCAGGGTTTATTATCGCTGTATTAGCTTATGCGGGTTATCGTAAGTACCGTGGAGAGAATCAGAACTTCAAACCAATTTAGTGGAATGGTTATATAAATAACCAAAAGGAGCGGGGAAGAGTCCCCCGCTCCTTTTTTAACGAATCAAAACTTATATATTTGGGGCCCCCGCAAAGTACCTGAGTACGTATCGAAGCAAGGCCCCACTTTGTGGGGATATTTTATGTTTCTCTGAATCCCTCGCCTTGTACGTCGTGCACATCGCTAATAATTACGAACGCGTGCGGATCAATCGATTTGACCAGTAAACTAAGACGGCGAATTTCCTGCCTTGAAACTACACAGTACACCATATGTTTGGCTTGCTTAGAATACGCACCGATTGCGGGGATGAGTGTTACCCCTCGTTCTAGTTCAGCAGTTATTAGATCGGCAATTTGGGGTGCCTCATCACTAATGATTGTAAATGCTTTGGCGGCATAAGCGCCTTCCTGGATAAAATCGATGACACGCGATGCGATGAACACTGCAACGAGTGTGTATAGAATTTTTTCTTTGGGAATATAGAAGATGGAAGAGCCGATAATGAAAATGTCGATGGCCAGAATAATCTGCCCCATACTCCAGCCGAAATTCCGTCCCAGAATTCTTGCCACAATGTCTACGCCACCTGTAGTGCCACCAAAACGGAACACAATCCCAAGCCCGGTTCCAAGTGTTACCCCTGCGTATAGTGCAGCAAGAATAAAGTCATGTTCGGTACTGAAAGGGACAATCCATCCAGCAGAGATCAATCTTTCGAAGATCCACAAGAAAAGGGACAAAGATCCGATTCCTACCCCTGTGTATACAATTTGGCGGCCGCCTAGGACTTTCCAACCGAGCAGAAACAATGGGAGATTGATTAGCAGTGTTGTTAAAAAGATTGGAATGTCAAAGGCATAATTAAGCAGCAGTGTGATTCCCGTTACGCCGCCTTCCATTAGTTGACTGGGAATGATGAAATACAGTAGTCCGAATGCATATACTGCGGTTCCCAGCATGATAGGGGCAACTGTTTTGCTGATTGAAATTACCTTGTTTGAATTCATGGAATCCCTCGTTAGGCCTTGTTAAGGCAGTTTTTCTTTTCCTATAATAAGTATACCTTTTCTTGCAGGTGTTAAAATATTCAAAAAAGATTTGTCTTCAAAACGTCTTTACGATAACATAGGGGCAAACAGAAGGCAAGATATACAGAGGGGGCAAAGATACATTTTATGGACAAAAGTCTTGGTGACATTCAGCGTGAAGTAGACGCTTATATATCGCAATTTAAAGAAGGGTACTTCAGTCCGCTGTCTATGTTAGCCCGCATGTCCGAGGAAGTCGGAGAGTTGGCGCGGGAAGTCAATCATGAATTCGGTGAGAAGCCGAAGAAGTCTGATGAAGCAGAGAATTCTATAGAGCTTGAACTGGGAGATATTTTGTTTATTACTGTTTGTTTTGCAAATTCTCTTGGGATTGATCTGACTGAAGCACATAATAAGGTCATGCATAAGTTTAATACCCGAGACGCTGGTCGTTGGACACCAAAAGACACCGATTAGGCCTCTATAACATATGCTGTACCAAACGAACGGGATTTAGCCGTGAGGATGGTGAGGATATGGATCAAAGGGATTATGTAAGAGAAGCCTATCGCTCTATATTGCGTAGTGACTTTGCAGAAGCTATTGTATGCTTTGAAGCCGCGATTGCAGCAAGTCCGGCTGATGCTGAAGTCAGATATCGTTGTTCCATAACGTATGCCCGCAGTGGTATGCTAGATAAAGCTTTAGTTCATGCTCAGGCGGCTATGAAGTTAGATGGCAGCAAACCTGAGTATAGTCTACATCTACAGCATCTTCAAGCTATGATGCATGTACAGGAAGCTAAGCGGTTGATAGAAGATGAAGATAACAAAACTCGTAACCCGTATCATCCGATTACGCTACTCAAAGAGGCCATCACCCTTGATCCATTATATGGGGATGCTTATGTATGGCTTGCCATCGCACATAGTCGGGTGAATGAACATATGCAGGCTATGGCCGCCTTGAAAGAAGTGATTTCTTTACATCCGGATGATTCTGGCTTGCGAGAATTAATGGTAGACCTTCAGAAATCCATACAATCGTATATGCAGTAACTATATAACTAGTGAAAGCGAGGATGAAAAGATATGAGCAACAAGATCAGAGTTATCGTATCCGGAGCAGGCGGGAGAATGGGTAAAGAGGTTGTTAAACTTGTGCTGCAGGACGAAGAGTTGGAGCTAGCGGCTGCGGTAGATCGTTCAACGATGGATATCGATGCAGGCCGTCTAGTAGGTCTCGAAGACTCAGGAGTTATTGTAACTTCAGATCTTGAGGCTGCCCTCGCGGGAAGCAATGGAGATGTTGTGGTCGATTTCACTACACCACAATCCGCGTATATGAATACAGTGCTAGCCATTAAATATGGAGTGCGTCCGGTTATCGGTACAACCGGATTCACACCGGAGCAAATTGTGGAACTGGACAAGCAGTGTCAAGACCAGGGGATAGGTGGACTTATTGCTCCAAACTTCTCTATAGGGGCTATTCTGTTGATGAGATTTGCGGCTCAAGCTTCAAAATACTTTCCGCATCTGGAGATTATCGAGTATCATGGTGACCAAAAACTGGATGCTCCATCCGGGACTGCAGTCAAAACAGCAGAGATGATTTCAGAAGTACGGGAAGAGCTTCGTCAAGGAAACCCTAAAGAAGAAGAAACGATTGAGGGTGCGCGTGGGGGTTACTATAATGGATTCCGGATACATAGTGTCCGTCTTCCTGGTGTGTTTGCCCAAGAAGAAGTGATTTTTGGTGGGTTCGGACAATCCTTAAAAATCCGGCATGATTCTTATGAGCGAGCAGGCTATATGCCAGGCGTTAAGATGGGTATTCAAAAGGTTATGGGATATACTGGCTTGATCTATGGATTTGAGCACTTTATAGAATAGACAGGGGAGAACACCATGTTAAAGATCGCATTTATTGCACATGATCGTAAAAAAGATGAAATCGTAAATTTTGTATTAGCCTATGAGCATGTATTTGTAGGTCATGAACTATTTTCTACGGGGACTACTGGCCAACGGATCATGGATGTGACTAGCTTGAAGATTCATCGCTATATGTCAGGACCATTGGGTGGAGATCAGCAAATTGGGGCAATGGTAGCCCAAGATGAATTGGATCTTATTATTTTCTTGCGCGACCCATTAATGGCACAGCCACATGAACCAGATATTACAGCTTTACTTCGTCTATGTGACGTATATGGTATCCCTGTAGCAACGAATATCGCAACAGCTGAGGTGCTTGTGAAGGCGATTGATCGCGGTGACTTTGCTTGGCGTGAACTCGTCCATAAATACAAACCAGGTGTTGATGAATGAAGCTGGACATTCTTGTATTTGGGGCTCATGCGGATGATGCGGAGATCGGAATGGCAGGTACGATTGCGAAGCATACCGCTGCAGGACTAAAAGTAGGTCTGTGCGATTTAACAGCTGCGGAAATGTCCTCGAACGGTACTGTAGAGCTACGCAAGGAAGAGGCACAGCAAGCTGCTGATCTGCTTGGCGTGTCTGTGCGGACGAATTTGGGTTTATCTGACAGAGGGCTGTTTATAACAGAAGAGCATGTGGCCGCTGTGACAGCCGAAATTCGCCGGTTTGCTCCTGCGATTGTTTTTGCTCCTTATTGGGAAGATCGTCATCCGGATCATATTGCGTGCAGTAAGCTAGTAGAAGAGGCTGTTTTTAATGCTAAACTACGTAAATATATGCCGGACAAGCCGGCAGTTCCGGCTCCACAGCTGTTTTTTTATTTTATAAATGATTTAGGACGTACGGATCTTATTGTAGATGTTACTAAACAATATGGGCTGAAGGAGCAGGCGTTGTCCTGCTATCGCTCCCAGTTCACCAAGCCGCTCGGTGCCGATGCTGTATCCACACCGCTAACGGAAGGTTATATTGAACGTGTTCGTTCCAGAGACATGTTGCTTGGACAGCGGAGACTTATTCCCTATGCGGAAGGATTTGCAACAAAAGTTCCCTATGCAGTAGATCTGTTTACTGCAGGGGATCAAACTATATAAGGTATAGAAGGGGACGGAATATGGATCGTTTGAAAATAGGCATCACTTGTTATCCGTCTCTTGGCGGCTCAGGCGTAGTAGCGACTGAATTAGGAAAACTCTTGGCCGAGAAGGGACATGAAGTTCATTTTATTACACACAGCATTCCGTTTCGGTTAGGGAAATTCCAGAAAAATATATTTTATCATGAGGTAGAGGTTAATGATTATTATGTATTTAAATATCCTCCTTATGATTTAGCACTTGCTACGAAGATGGCTCAGGTTGCCAAAATGCAGAATTTAGATCTGTTGCATGTTCATTACGCCGTTCCGCATGCTGTTTGTGCTTTCCTTGCTAAGCAGATGCTTGGTAATGATATAAAAGTTGTAACGACTTTGCATGGCACTGATATTACGGTACTTGGACAGGATGAATCGCTAAAAGATCTAATCCGTCTTGGAATAAATGAAAGTGATGCCGTAACAGCCGTATCGAAGGATCTCATTAGAGAAACACGAGAAGTGCTGGATATTACGCGCGAGATCGACCTCACTTATAACTTCGTTGATCATCGTGTCTATTATCCACGGGATGTATCGAATCTGCGAGAAGATTTTGCTTCTCCCGAGGAGAAGATCTTGATGCACATCAGTAACTTCCGCCCAGTTAAAAGGGTAAGCGATGTTGTCGATATCTTCGCTAAAGTGAATCGTGAAATCCCTTCACGTCTGCTGCTTGTTGGCGAAGGGCCGGATCTTCCTAAGATTCAAGCTAAGATCAGTGAAATGGGTCTGGATGATAAAGTCCGCTTCTTAGGAAGACAGGATGAGATTGCTCAAGTTATTTCGTTGGCTGATCTTCTTCTGTTACCTTCTGAGAAGGAAAGCTTTGGTCTGGTCGCCCTGGAAGCGATGGCCTGTGGTGTTCCGACTATAGGTTCGCAAACCGGAGGCATTCCGGAGCTCATAGAACATGGCAAGACAGGATTCATTGCTCCAATTGGTGATACAGAAACTATGGCGAAATATGCAATCAAACTCCTATCGGATGATCGCATGGTGGAGCAGTTCAGACAAGCTTGTCTGGAAACGGCCTGCAAAGATTTCTGTAAGGATTCGATTACAAGTCAGTATGAGGATATATATTACCGTGTGCTCGGGCGCAAGGTACCTAGACTGGATACAGTCAGGGGGTAAGGAGTTCGTAATGAAATGGAAAATGGCGCCATCTGCTATGGCTCTTGCGGCGGAAAATGTAATTTCTGAGCTAACGCAAAACGGCCATGAGGCTTTTTGGGTTGGAGGCTGCATTCGCGATGAGCTATTGGGTAGGCCAGTGCATGATATGGATATTACAACTTCAGCAGTGCCGGAGGAAGTGATAGCCATCTTCGCACGCAGTATTCCGACAGGGCTAGCACATGGGACGGTCACTGTGCTTCAGGATGGGCATGGATTTGAGGTGACGACATACCGAACTGAAAGCGGATATGTCGATCATCGTCGTCCGGACCATGTTGAATTTGTTAGTGATGTGAAGGAAGATCTTCGTCGTCGTGATTTTACGATTAACGCGATATGCTGCGGGCTGGACGGAGATTTGATTGATCCCTTCGGAGGCGAGAAGGATCTAGCTCTCCGTGTGATCCGCTGTGTGGGTGATGCTGAGGAACGGTTCGATGAGGATGCGCTTCGCATGCTTCGCTGCGTTCGTTTCGCATCGGTGTTAGATTTCTCCATCGCTAAGAATACGTGGAGGGGGCTACTGCGCCAGCGAGATAAGCTGGCGCATATTGCTGTAGAGCGTGTCCGCGCGGAGCTGGACCGCATCGTAGAGGGGCCGCATCCTCGGCGCGGCCTTGCTATGCTCGCGCGCGGCGAGCTGCTCGCGCGCGGCAAAGCCCCGTTCCCCTGGACCGGAACCGATCTGGCGGCTGCTGCCGCCTTAACGGCCGGGATAGGGGAACTGGAGAGCGCCCACCTGCGGTGGGCGCTTCTCCTCCATGCCCTGAAGCAGTCGGCCCAGGAGGCCGATGAGCTGCTGCGGGCATGGACGTTCTCTGGGACGACGCGTACCAGCGTCGTCCAGGTGCTGCGGGTCCGCGAAGCTTGGACCGCTGCCCTGGAGGCTGTGCCGCCGGGGGAACCGGGCGGCACAGATCTACTGCGGCGGCGCTGGATCGCCGCCGTGCTGACCTTCGGCGTGGAAGCCGCCGAAGGGTGGCTCTCGCTGCTGGCGATCCTGCCAGCAGCTGCCCTTCCCGCTGCGAACTCGCCAGCGGACACGGAAATCTCGCCCGCTGTCACTACGGCGCCTGCAAGAGAGTGGATCGCACAAATGCCATTGAAGAGTCTCTCGGAGCTTGCTGTTACAGGCAATGAGTTGGCGGAAGCGCTTGAGAAACGTCCAGGACCTTGGCTTGGCAATATGCTGAGTGCACTTCTGCAGGCGACTGCTTCGGGAGATCTTCTTAACAATAAACAAGAATTGCTGCTTGAAGCAAAAAGGATGGATGGACATGAGCTATGAAAAAGCGCTGTCGCTAAACGGGTTGAAGCAGGAAGCTTCTGATTCGAATTGGCTAGACAGAGTTCAGCTCCTGGAGTCTGTCGTATCTACTCAGGAGGAAGCCAAACGATTGGCGGAAAACGGTGCGCCAGAAGGAACAACCGTAATCGCTGAAGAACAGACCGGTGCTAGAGGACGAATGGGTAGAAAATGGTTTTCTCCTCGTGGCAAAGGCATTTGGATGAGTATTGTATTGCGTCCGAAGTTACCTTTGTTACAGACTCCTCAGTTAACACTGCTTGCTGGGGTTGCTGTCTGTAAGGCAATTCGCCGTGTAACCGGAGTAGACGCCGGGATTAAATGGCCAAATGATTTGCTTGCGGGCGGTCGAAAGATATGTGGAATTTTGCTCGAGTCTTCGCTAAGAGAAGGAGAGCTTCATTATTGTATCGCCGGGATTGGAATTTCTGCGAACTTGACTGAAGACGATTATCCTGATCATCTGAAGGAAGTAGCGACTTCTCTTCGGATTCAGCGGGGCGGTGTCCCTATTGACCGTTCGGAACTGGTAAGAGCTGTATTGAATGAGTTAGAGCTGCATTTCAATCTTTACATGGAACAAGGTTTTAAACCTATCAAAGAGCTGTGGGAGTCGATGTCAGTTACTTTGGGTCGCCAAATCGCTCTGAATAGCCCTCAGGGACGCTCTGAAAGTGTTGTGGTAGGTTTGGATGAGTTAGGTGGACTAATTCTTAAAAACAGCGCAGGAGAGATTTCTAGCGTATGCTCAGGTGAAATCGAGCTTTTATAAATCTTTTTTATATGACAGGGTGTCATCCCCTGTCATATTTTTTTCGTGTATTTCCGAGTCCTTTTTGTTATACTATGGGGCAGAGGCGGTATCGTTTTGCGAACTGTACTCTTGATCTGATGAACTTATAATGGTTTTATTATTGGAATCACCTTCATAACTGCGTTAGACGGTTACGTTGGATTCTGCTCTGAGCCGTAAGGACCGAGACAGAAGGGACGATCGCGAGTGACTCTTTTTTGCCCTTCGGACCTTTTTAGCAAATCGTTGCTAAAAGGTTTTTTTGTTGCGATTTTTACGGGGATGTAATTTCAAAAAGGAGGACGAAGAGAGAAATGGCAAACAAACAAGCACTTAATATTGTGAAAATGAAAAAAATGAAAGCAGATGGTGAGCGGTTAAGCATGCTGACTGCTTATGATTACCCATCGGCTCTACTTGCTGAAGAAGCCGGTATCGATCTTATTCTGGTGGGTGACTCCCTGGGAAATGTGGTACTTGGATATGATACAACTTTACCGGTTACGATTGACGATATGGTCTACCACACTCGTTCGGTAACTCGGGGCGCACAAAAAACATTCATTGTGGCAGATATGCCATTTATGACCTACCACGGAAGTATAGATGAAACCTTGCGGGGTGTGCGCAGACTGATGCAGGAAGGGCGGGCTCATGCCGTCAAAATGGAAGGCGGTCTCGAAATTTGTGAGACAGTTACTGCGGTTGTAGCTGCGGGAGTTCCTGTGCTGGGGCATATTGGACTTACACCACAATCGGTAAATATGATTGGCGGTTACCGCATTCAAGGTAAGGACGCCAAAGATGCAAAACGTCTGATGGATGAAGCTAAGGCCCTTGAAGCAGCAGGTGCTTTTGCAGTGGTACTGGAGCTGGTGACAGAAGAAGTAGCACAAGCAATTTCTGAGGCACTGAGCATTCCGACCATTGGGATTGGTGCAGGTCGTTATTGTGATGGACAGGTATTGGTTTTCCATGATTTGTTGCGTTATGCCTCACCCTACCGTGAGAAACGTTTTGTCAAAACCTACGCGGATGTGGGTAGCCTGATTCGTGAGGGTATCAGCCAATATGTGCAAGAAGTGAAGGATCGCTCGTACCCAGATGAAGGTCATGTTTTTAAAGCAGATGAAACCGTTCTGGAATCTTTATACGGCGGTGCCGGAAAGGATGGGGAATAAGATGAGAGTCGTCAGAAGCATTAAGCAACTTCGCGAAGCTTTGGAATATATGAGACAAGGTGGGCATACCCCGATTGGGTTTGTTCCAACCATGGGATACCTGCATGAAGGACATGCCAGTCTGCTTCGGCGGGCAGGAGAAATGAGCAACACGGTCGTTATGAGCATATTTGTGAACCCGCTGCAGTTCGGACCGAATGAGGATTATGATTCCTATCCGCGCGATGAAGAGCGTGATTTGGAGCTTGCGGAACGCGAAGGTGTCGATATTGTATTTATCCCCAGTGTGGAAGAAATGTATCCGCAGCCTACCCGGACTACTGTCTCGGTATCAGAGCTTACCACTCGACTTTGTGGGGCTTCGCGTCCAGGGCATTTTAATGGCGTAACAACAGTTGTTAATAAACTATTCAATATCGTGCAGCCAGATTATGCTTTCTTCGGGCTAAAGGATGCTCAGCAAGTAGCTGTGCTCCGCAGAATGGTATCTGATTTGAATATGAATGTTGAAATTGTACCTTGCCCTATCGTTCGTGAAGGAGATGGACTTGCACTTAGCTCGCGTAACGTATTCTTATCTCCAGAGGAACGTTCTCAAGCTCTAGTGTTATCTCGTTCCTTGCGTGAAGCACGTCAGTCTATTGAAGAAGGAAAAGTAACAACCGTTGCTGAAGTGCGGGAATTGTTGATCTCGGTTATTTCCAGCTCTCCTTTGGCGGTCATTGATTATGCGGAAATACTGACTTTCCCTAATCTGGAAGGCTTAGAGAACGAAGTGTTATTAACGGATGTAAATGGGGAAATTATTATAGCGCTTGCCGTGAAGTTTGGCAGAACGCGATTAATTGACAATAATGTATTTATTCCAAAGGAGGTTGCCGCTCTTGTTTAGACATATGATGAAATCCAAAATTCACCGTGCGACGGTGACAGAAGCGAATTTGAATTATGTGGGAAGTATTACCATTGATGAGAACTTAATGGAAGCGGCAGATATTCTTGAGAATGAAAAAGTGCAGATCGTGGACAACAATAATGGTTCACGGTTAGAAACTTATGTTATTCCAGGGCCTCGCGGCAGTGGTGTGATCTGCCTAAATGGTGCAGCTGCACGTCTTGTTCAACCGGGAGATACAGTAATTATTATTTCGTATGCGATGTTGTCTTCGGAAGAACTGGAGTCGCATAAGCCAACGGTGGTATTCGTGGATGAGAACAACAGACCAGTGAAGCTGGCTGATCATGAATTGCATGCTACAATCGCTTAAATTATGGACTTACGCCATGTAATGAATGGCAGGGATGAAAGACCCCGTTCTCGCAGAAAATGAAGTCAGGCAAGCTGAACTGATTTCATCTTCAGTAAGGGGGGATAGCCCATGTTTCAACATTTGTTTGCTGAAATGAACAAGGTGCTTCAGGAGATCGTTACAGATTACCCTACAGCGGAGGGTGCCCGCCGGAATGAGCTTTTATGCAATTATAATATGCTGCATCGACTTAGTGATAAAGTGATGGATGAATGGCTGGCCTTTGCAGAGAAGCTAAGTCACTTTCGTGAAAGTGTAGATTTTACGACTGTGGTTGAAGAGGAAGTGCCAGAACAGGAAGCACCCGAGCTGTGCATGGATACTTTTGTTAGAGGTCAGGGGTATTATAAGCTGCTGATGTATGGAAAATGTATTGAACAGTTTAAGGAAGTTATTGTGCAATATCCGGATAGCTTGGCTGCTCGATTATATTTAGCCATCTCTTACCTGCAGGAAGGGGAGGGGGAAGCTGCTTGGAGCCATCTGAACCATATGCTCGGTTTGATACGGGAAACCAAACTGAAGGCAATGGTTTATAACGCTTTAGGTTGCATCAGGGCCTCTCAAGAACGGTTCAATGAAGCGCAGGAGCTGTTTGGCCTTTCTTTGCAACTTGACCCGGCACTTCCTGAACCAACCGTTAATTTGGAGGTTTGCCGCCGCCGAGGAGGTAAGCTTCATTTCGGAAATCAGCTTGTTTCATTATTGTAAATTATTACGTTTACGGTTTATTATTCCGCATTTTCATTCAAGCGATGCATCCCCTGAACCAGTGGTGTGCATCGCCTTTTTTCGCAACTTCTGTTATGCTGATTAAGAGTCTCAATTGAAAGGGAATAGAATTATAATGAAATTTGCCGTGCTTGATTTTGAAACAACGGGAACCCAATCCGTGGGTGAAATTATCCAGGTTGGCCTTGCAATTATAGAAGAAGACCGGTCCATCTCCCGGGTATATGGTTCCTACGTCAAGCCCGGAACGCCGATACCTCCTTTTATAACTGGTCTAACGGGGATTACCGATGATGATGTAAAGGATGCACCTGAGCTGGATGAGATGATGATGGAGCTTGTCCCACTCTTGGATGATGTTGTGCTTGTAGGGCATAATGTCGCATTTGACTTCCATTTTTTGCAAAATGCTTTAGACCGATGTGGGTATTTACCATTTCAAGGGCGGATTTTAGATACGATTGATTTTCTGAAAATCTGCTTTCCTTCCCTCACATCCTATCAACTAGGATCAGTTAGTGCACATTTTGGAGTGACGCACGATCGTCCGCATCAGGCAGACAGTGATGCACTCGCAACTGCTCTTGTATTGCTGAAATGTCTGGAGGAGCTCTACGATTTGCCTCTGCTGACGATTCAGAGACTCTGTGAGCTGTTTACGGAAGAGGATAGTGATCTGGGTTGGTATTTTGATGGTCTGCTGCGTGAACGGGAAGCGGAGACGCTTCAGCCCGAAGGTGATCTGACTTTCTATCGTCAATTAGCGCTTGCTGTAGGAGACTGGAACGAATTAGCTCCACCTCGAGACGAGCATGCTGAGAATCCACTACACAATTTATCTTTTACAGATTATATGGATGAAGTAACGAAACGACTTAAGGAAACTTTGCCACAGTATGAAAGCCGAGAAGCTCAGGATATTATGATCAATGAGGTGATGACGGCACTTGCCGAAGATAAGCATCTATTGATCGAAGCAGGGACAGGAACCGGTAAATCCCTTGGTTATTTATTGCCTGCCATATACCAAAGCGTACGCACTAATGAAAAAGTCATGGTCAGCACTCATACTATTAATCTGCAGGATCAATTGCGTGAGCGTGATATTCCTTTGTTAACGCAGGTAGTTCCTTTTCCATTTAAAGCTGCAATTTTTAAGGGCAGAGGGCATTATTTGTGTCTTCGTAAGTTCGAACATAAAATTAATAAAAAAGACTTTATAAGTCCGAGGGAAGATGCGCTTACTGCGGCTCAGATGATCGTTTGGCTGACACAAAGTGAATCAGGAGATGACGAAGAGCTCAATCTAAGTGGGCGTGGCGGAGATTTTTGGGAGACGGTGGCAAGCGATACCGATTCTTGTCTGGGTCGCTCGTGTCCTTGGTTCCGTAAGTGTTATTATCATCGGGCTAAGCATGAAGCTGGTATTGCAGACGTGGTCATTACGAACCACTCTAAGCTTTTCGCAGATGTTAAGGCTGGGCATCAACTACTTCCGGCTTATGAACATCTTGTAATAGATGAGGCCCATCATCTGGAGGACGTGGCTGGCAAGCATTTAGGCATGCATATGAAGCATTTCACGGTGGCACATACACTATCGCGTCTTTATAAGGATAGTCGAAATGGCCAACTTCCTACACTTCGCCAAATGCTTCAGTCATCAGGCAGTGAGGAAGCTTCTGAATGGAGCGGAGTGATCGATAGAATCTATCCGGACCTGCTTACCGTAAAAGAAACCTGGGATCTGCTTAGTGATAAACTATTCAGCCTCTTGCCGGAACGCAGCGATGCAGCGGCGGGAGAAGCCGGCCAGTTAGTCATGCGGCTACTTCCTACCCGTAAACCGAAAGATTGGGATGAATTGGTTGCTTTAGAGAATACTATGAATCTGACATTAAGCGAAATTATCCGTAAAGGTGATAAAATGCTTAATGAGATGCGAGATCAAGAAGGTCAATCTTCCTCAGATAGTCTAGTTACCGATATTAGCGGCTTATTTAAGGATTTAGCTTCTATACGTGAGCAAGTACGGTTTTTTATGGGATTAAATGATGAGAATGTAGTATATTGGCTGGAGGCGAATGGAAATTATCGCAGTAAATCGCTACAGCTGTATGCCGTTCCTGTTGATGTTAGTACTCAGCTTAAGGAGCTGTTTTTCGACAAGAAGAAAAGTATCGTACTAACTTCGGCGACACTCTCTGTGGATAAATCTTTCCAATTTATGATTGATAATCTCGGACTTAATGAAGCTGCGGAAGAGGGGCGTCTGATGACATCACTCCTGCCTTCTCCCTTTAAGTATCGGGAGCAGGCGCTGTTAGTTATTCCGCGGGATTTCCCAAGTGTGAAGGGGAGTGTAGGCGATGCCCGATTTGTCGATACACTCGTACAGTCACTAGCAGAAGCAGCTATTACAACACGTGGGCGGATGCTTGTCCTGTTTACTTCTTACAAGATGCTACGCCAGGTTTACGATCCTCTGAAAGAGGCTCTAGCCTCACAAGAGATCACGGTGTTAGGTCAAGGCGTGGAGGGGGGCAGCCGTAGCAAGCTGATCCGCCGTTTTCAGGACAGTGCAGCTTCTGTACTGTTAGGAACAAGCAGCTTTTGGGAGGGTGTAGATATTCCAGGTGAAGCATTAACATGCTTGGCTATCGTGAGACTCCCATTTCAACCGCCAAACCACCCCCTAGCGGAAGCGAAGTCTGAGTTATTACAAGCCCAGAAAAAGAATCCGTTCATGAAGTTGTCTGTTCCTCAGGCGGTTATTCGCTTCAAGCAAGGATTTGGGAGGCTGGTACGGACAGCGCAAGATCGGGGTATTGTTATTGTGTATGACACAAGGGTGATCGAATCTCACTATGGGAAGTATTTCCTCTATTCGTTGCCTGGCCCGAAAATGGAGCATATGCTTACGGATCAAATGGTTCCTCGTATAGCGGAGTGGTTGGAAGACGGAGGCGTTTCTTGAAAAGAACGTCATCGATCTTATTAATCACTCTACAAGGAAGGGCGGTATAAGAATACCGCTCTTCCTTGAGACGAGGTGCAGATATTTCGATAGGATTTGAACAGAATATCACTTAAATTAGGAGGTAAATTATGAAATCGGATAAAATATCAGAAGCCGTTGTTCGCAGACTTCCTGTGTACTTGCGTTTCTTGAATGATCTCCAGAAACGTGAAATATTAACCGTTTCCTCACAAGAACTAGGACAAAAACTTGATTTGAATCCTGCTCAAATTCGTAAAGATTTAGCTTATTTTGGAGACTTTGGTAGAAAAGGTATCGGGTATGACGTAACTTATCTTATTGAAAAAATCCGTCATATTCTGAAGCTGGATCAACAATTGAATGTGGCTTTAGTAGGTGCCGGTAACCTTGGACATGCATTATCTAATTACAATGCTTATCTGAAAGATACTATGAAGATTACCGCTATATTTGACTCCTATGCACCTAAGGTAGGGCGGAAAATCAACTCTCTTACCGTTCAACCGATGGAGGAGCTTGGTCAGACGGTTCGTGAGCAAGGTATTCGAATTGGGATCATTACTGTGCCTGATTCAGAAGCGCAGAATGTAGCAGATATTCTCATTGAGTCTGGCATTGAGGCGATTTTGAATTTTGCACCAGTGATTCTAAAAACACCATCGAATATCCGGGTTCATGCTGCCGATTTTACAACGGATTTGCAAAGCCTTGCTTATTATTTGAAAGACGGAAAGGAAGAAACCGGAAATGAAGAGCAGTAAAACGATTATTAAGGGCGGGCGTTTTCTTATTCCGGGAACGGATGAGCCGGTTCTGAATGGATATATGACTATTGAAGATGATTTGATCACTTACATAGGAAAAGAAGAGCCTTTAATGGAAGATGATGTGCAAGTTGTTGATGGCAGTCGTCTGCTGTTTATGCCAGGTCTGGTAAACACACATGGCCATGCAGCAATGTCATTGCTTCGTGGTTATGGAGATGATTTAGCACTTCAGGTGTGGCTTCAAGAGAAGATGTGGCCGATGGAAGCGAAATTCACTGGAGAAGATGTATACTGGGGAACCTCCTTGTCGGTACTGGAAATGCTAAAAGGTGGTACTACAACCTTCTTGGATATGTATGATCATATGGATCGAGTAGCAGAGGTAGTCGAATTATCAGGCATTCGTTCTGTACTGATGAGAGGCGTAATCGGATTATGCCCAGAGGAAGTACAAAATCACAAGCTTGCGGAAGCGATTTCTTTTGCACGAAATTGGCATGGTAAGGCTGATGGTAGAATTACGACGATGATCTCGCCACACGCCCCATATACTTGCCCACCGGACTTCTTTGTTAAGTTTGTTCAAGCGGCACATGATTTGGATTTACCGATGCATACCCATATGTCCGAGACCAAACGCGAAGTGGAGCAGAATGTGGTGGATTACGGACTTCGGCCTGTAGCGCATTTAGAGAAGCTTGGAATGTTCACACGTCCGTCTATTGTTGCACATGGCGTTCATTTGAATGATGAAGAGATCGAGATACTGGCTCGTCATGATGTAGGCGTGTCTCATAACCCAGGAAGTAATCTGAAACTGGCTAGTGGAGTGGCTCGGGTTACGGATCTTCTAAAGGCTGGTGTGAAGGTATCACTGGGTACAGATGGTGCGGCAAGCAATAATAACCTGGATATGTTTGAAGAGATGCGTCTTGCAGCCCTCATCCATAAAGGTGTAAGTGGTGATCCGACGGCTGTTCCAGCTCCGGAAGCGCTGCGTATAGCTACAGAGTATGGCGCAAAGTCTATCTTTTTAAATGATGTGGGTAGACTCGCTGTTGGCATGAAAGCGGACTTTATCGCGATTGATATAGACCAGCCGCATTTGCTACCACACACAGATCTGTTGTCTCATGCTGTATACTCTGCCAGTGCCAAGGATGTTGAGCATGTATGGGTGAATGGTAAACAGGTTGTAAAACATGGAGAATGTGTAACGCTAGATGAGGAAGCAATCCGTCGTAAGGCGCAAGAATCATTTGATGGACTGCTTAAACGGTAGTCTAAGATCATAACGAATAACTGAAAGGCTGTGACTTTCTGCGATTGCAAAGTTACAGCCTTTTGTGTTTCTGATAATTAGATCATTGAATTGGATATGAAACTTTGGATAAACACACAGGTGTGTTATATAATCAAAAAAGATATATTACTAGAAAGGGAGCTGTACCTTGAAGAAAAGGAAAAAATGGATCCTCCTGGGGTCAGTTCTGATTCTGCTCCTTCTGTTTGGACTTATCCAGTTCTATGCTTATATTATGAAAGATCAATGGAACGAGCGAGATATCGCTAAGGATGTCGCTAAAACCAGTGCTGGTCTGACAGAGGTAACCAAAGCGCAGAAATCCGTGTGGGATGAAAATGCGGTGTACTGGGTCTTAACAGGGAAGAATGAAGCCGGGACCGAGTTGATGGTTTGGGTACGTTTTACTGTAGACGGGAAGTTTGCTGAAGGAACCGACGCAGTATATGCTGAAGAACTAAGTAAAGGGACCTCTGAAGCGAAAATGCGTAGCCTTATAAAAGCCGATCTTCCGGACATCAGCATTGAGCGGTTGTTGCCAGGAGTATATAACGGGGAGTATGCTTGGCAGCTTTTTTATAAACAAAGCGGTCGATATTATTATCAATTTTATCGGTTCTCGGATGGGGCTCGAATGGGTGAAGGTTACAGTTTACCTAGCCGCTAAATTAAACAAAGGCATTATAAGAGAAACAAGCGGACCATTTATGGTTCGCTTGTTTTTTAAAATGACATATTATTTGATATACTATTAGTACACGGATTGTGATATACTATAAGAGTGGATTTATATATTGGGATTTAAAGATTCATACGAAAAAAGGTCTGTTATTTTAAGAGTAACAGCCCTTTTTTTGTCGAATTAAATCAATAAATTAAATAAAATGGAAAGAATTAAAAAATAAAATTTTAAATATCTTCACACTTTTTTTCAATATAGTATATACACCTGTGATATACTACTGTTTGTAATTAGAACAGTGTTAGTAGAACGTCAGGCTCTGGTGAGCTCTTAGCAGCTATGACTTTGGATCATTCTGTTTACATTTTTTCATCTTTGAGAGGAGGACGTTTCTTGAAATTACGTCTTGTACCTGTACTGATAACGTCTCTACTGTCGGCTATGCTATTATTCGGAGGATTCTTTTTATATCGTCAGTTTGCTTTACAGGAACCGCTCCAAAAGATTGTAACCGGATTTGAGGGAGTAAATACTTCACATATTAGTATTAACCGCGATGAGGTCACTTTGAAACTTGATTTGCAGCCGGGCACGAATTTACGTGATCTAGTATCGTATGTATCCAAAGAAGGAAAATCAGTGATTGAAGGACGTAAACTTAAACTCGATGTGGAGCAAAATTCAAGTGAACTATTGGATGATTACTGGGATAAAGCGATGTTCTCTGTAGCTGAAGCCATGGAGAGCCGTAAATATACGATTATACCTACAGAACTTGATAGATTGAAACAGCAAAATACGGAATTTAAAGATGTGATAGCATCTACTGATATCGACGACAACAATGTGTACGTAAGCTTGAGTAATGGAAAAGAAAGCAAATTTATTATTTTGCCGCGAAAACCTGCGACCTTGGGGGTATGGAATAATGCCTAAGTACCTTAAAGAAATTTTACTCGGATTTATTCCTGTACTGTTTATTTTCATGGCTTTTTTAGGTATTAATATATTCCCGATTGTTATAGCAGCTGGGATGCTCACTGCACTACTTATAATTGCTCATTTGCGTGGTGGGCTTACAGTGAACGCTGGTGCTGGAAAGAAACGCAAGAAGGAAGGACCTTCAAAGCTCACTTTTGAAGAAATAGGTGGGCAAGATAATGCGAAGCAAGAGCTTCGTGAGGCACTTGATTTTTTGATCCGGCATGAGGAGATCAGTAAATTTGGGATTCGCCCTTTGAAAGGGATTCTACTCACTGGCCCTCCAGGAACAGGTAAGACCCTTATGGCCAGAGCAGCTGCACATTATACAAACTCTGTATTCGTGGCTGCATCAGGCAGTGAATTTGTAGAAATGTATGTAGGTGTCGGGGCCGGCCGGATCCGCGATTTGTTCAAGGATGCTCGTAACCGTGCTGTTAAGGAAAATAAACAGAGTGCCATTATTTTTATTGATGAAATTGACGTAATTGGCGGTAAACGTGAAGGCGGACAGCAGCGTGAATATGATCAGACCTTGAATCAGCTGTTGACTGAGATGGATGGTATTTATAATAACGAAACACCGCGTATTCTACTGGTAGCTGCAACAAACCGGAAAGAAATGCTTGATTCGGCATTGCTACGTCCTGGACGCTTCGACCGTCATATTCAAGTGGACATGCCTGACAAAAAGGGCCGCAAATCGATTCTGGAATTGCATGCGAAGAATAAACCTCTTCATCCAGATGTGAGTCTCGACAAAATTGCTGAAGAAGCCTATGGCTTTTCCGGTGCTCAGCTTGAAAGTGTCATGAATGAGGCTGCGATTTATATGATGCGTGAGGACTTGACGAAAGTTGAGCAGCGGCATCTGTCGATGGCGATTGACAAGGTAATGATGGGTGAAAAAACGGATAGAGAAACAAATCACGAAGAGAAAAAGAGAGTCGCCATTCATGAATTGGGACATGCCATCATGGCAGAGCTCCTTCGTCCCGGAAGCGTTAGTCAGGTTACGCTGACTCCGCGTGGGCAAGCCCTTGGTTATGTGCGACATAATCCTCAGCAAGAGCAGTATTTGTACACCAAAGATTATCTCGAAGATCAGATTATGATTGCACTTGGTGGAGCAGCTGCTGAAGAAATGTATTATGGTGGACGAAGCACAGGTTCACGCGGTGATTTCGATCAGGCGCTGAATATTGTGGAAACGATGATGAAGTCAGGTTTAACTTCGCTGGGTATTGCTAAGCTGGAAATGGTTACCACTGAAGAGCTTATGAAGGAAAATAGTAAGATATTGGATGAGCTGATGACGCGCACTCGTGAGCACCTTGAAAAGCAACGAAATGTATTTGATTACTCTCTTGACATTTTAATGAAGGAAGAAGTACTCTCTGGAGAGCAATTTCGATGTCAATTTCGTGACAGCGTCCTTTTACCAGCATAAATATTTATGCTGGTTATTTTTTTTTACTTTTCAGGCATGCTAAGATATCATTATATGTCGGGCTTTATAAATTTTTGCGACAGACAAGGTACAATACAAAAGTATAGATACCTGAAAGGATGGAGACTTTTTTATGAATTTCAAAAAAATAGGTGTCATCGGCGGTGGCACAATGGGACAAGGTATTGCTGAAATGTTAGCAGCCAAAGGCCTGGATGTATTACTAGTGGAGAAAACCGCGGAGAAACTGGACTACTCTTACGAAATGATCGAGACAAGTCTAGATAAGCAACTGGAGAAATGGGCGATCACTCAAGCTGAGAAGAAGCTGATTCTTAGCCGCATTCAAAAAGTGACACATTTCGCGGAGCTCAGCTCTTGTGACATGGTTATCGAAACCATTGTTGAGGATTTAGAAGAAAAGAAAAAGATTTTGAATCAATTGGATCAAGTATGCCCGAACCACATTATTCTTGCCAGCAATACATCAACACTTAGCTTGACTGAACTTGCAAGTTCTACGATGTATCCGGAACGCGTGATCGGAATGCATTTCATATATCCTGTAGCTAAAGTGGATCTTGTAGAAATCGTACGTGGTCTGAAAACTTCAGATGCTACTTTTGAAGATACAAAATCCTTTGTTGATGAGATTGTTGAGAAAAAAGGTGTAATGATTTATGAATCCCCAGGATTTGTAACATCACGCCTCATTTGCTTGTTTATCAATGAAGCTATGCATGTGCTACAAGAAGGCGTTGCCTCCGCACAGGATATTGACGATGCTATGCGTATTGGTTATCAATTCCAATATGGACCGCTTGAAATGGCTGACAGATTTGGCCTGGATTCGGTACTTGCGGCACTCGAAAATATGTTCCGTGAATACGGAGAACTGAAATACCGTCCTTCTACAATTCTTAAGAAGATGGTACGTGCAGGACAACTGGGTATGAAATCAGGAGAAGGCTTCTTCAAGTACGACAAGGATGGTGACCGTGTATGAATATTTTAGTTATTAACTCAGGTAGTTCTTCTTTGAAATATCAGCTGTATAACATGACCGATGAATCGGTTTTGGCTAAGGGTTTGGTTGAACGTATCGGGATGGATTCCTCCATTCTGAATCATAAACCTACTGGCAAAGCGGAAGTGACAGAAGTAAGCGAAATTCTGGAACATAATACTGCGATCCGCAAAGTCCTTGCTTGTCTTACAGACAAAGAGCATGGTGTAATTGAATCTATTAAAGAAATTGATGCTGTAGGTCACCGCGTAGTGCATGGTGGAGAGTTCTTCAAATCCTCGGCACTTGTGGATGCTGACGCAAAAACGAAAATTCGTCAATTGTTTGACCTTGCACCACTGCATAACCCAGCAGCAATGATGGGGATTACGGCTTCTGAAGTAAATATGCCAGGTGTACCGCAGGTTGTTGTATTCGATACTGCATTCCACCAAACCATGCCTGAAAAAGCTTATATGTACGCTATTCCTAGAGTATTGTACAATAAATATAAAGTTCGTCGTTATGGCGCACACGGTACATCACACGACTTCGTAAGCAAGGCTGCTGCGGAGTACTTGGAGCGTCCGCTGGAAGATCTGAAGATCATTACATGTCATATCGGTAACGGCGGTAGTGTAACTGCAGTTCAAGGTGGAGTGTCCGTGGATACTTCCATGGGTATGACCCCTCTGGAAGGTTTGATGATGGGTACTCGCAGTGGTGATCTTGACCCAGCAATTGTCCCTTACGTGATGAACAAGGAAGAATTGTCCGTAGGCGAAGTTAACTCCATGTTGAATAAACATAGTGGCCTCTTAGCAATTTCGGGCGTAAGCAGTGACATGCGCGATATTATTGATGGTATGGAAAAAGGTGAGCCTAATTCCACACTAGCTTTTGAAATGTATGAGTACCGCTTGCGCAAGTATATCGGTTCATATACGGCTGCCATGAACGGTGTAGATGCGATCGTATTTACTGCCGGTGTTGGTGAAAATGCTTCATTGCTTCGTGAGAAACTGCTAAATAACCTTACGTTCCTGGGTATTGAGTTGGATGCTGAAGCTAACAAAGTTCGTTCCGGCGATCCACGTCGTATCTCTACGGAAGATTCCAAGGTACAAGTGCTAGTAGTTCCGACAAACGAAGAACTTGTCATTGCACGTGATACACACCGTATTGTGCAAGGAATTAACGGCTAAATTAGAGGAGAGATTGAAGGCATGGCTAACAAGAGTGTAATTAAGAACGTGAATGAACATGTTGGAGAGAGTGTTGTTATCGGTTGTTGGGTAAACAACAAGCGCTCCAGTGGTAAAATTCAGTTCCTGCAGCTTCGCGATGGTACAGGTTATATTCAGGGAGTTGTAGTGAAATCAGAAGTGCCTGAAGAGGTATGGGATGCAGCTAAGAGCCTCACACAGGAAAGCTCTTTGTATGTGACCGGAATTATCCGCGAGGAACCTCGCAGTCAATCTGGTTTTGAAATGACTGTAACAGGAATTGAAGTCCTGCATCTTACAGAGAATTATCCAATTACTCCGAAAGAGCATGGCGTAGATTTCTTGATGGATCACCGTCACCTCTGGCTGCGTGCCTCGAAGCAGCGGGCTGTTCTAGTAATTCGTGCGGAAATTATTCGTGCAATCCAACAGTTCTTCAACGAGAGTGGATTTACAAAGGTGGATCCTCCGATTCTGACGCCAACGTCAGCAGAAGGAACTACTAACTTGTTCCACACGAAGTATTTCGATGAGGACGCCTATCTAACACAAAGCGGACAGTTGTATATGGAAGCTGCGGCAATGGCACTAGGCCGTGTATATTCCTTTGGACCAACTTTCCGTGCAGAGAAATCTAAGACTCGTCGCCACTTAATTGAGTTCTGGATGATCGAGCCAGAAATGGCCTTTACAGATCACGAAGAAAGCTTGAAGGTTCAGGAAGAATTTATTAGCTTCGTAGTGCAATCTGTATTGAAGAATTGCCGTGCGGAGTTGGAAGCGGTAGGTCGCGATATTTCCAAGCTGGAGAATATCAAAGCACCATTCCCGCGCATTACTTATGACGATGCGATCAAGTTCTTGAACGATAAAGGCTTTGAAGATATTGCTTGGGGTGATGATTTCGGTGCACCTCATGAAACAGCAATCGCAGAAGCATACGATAAACCTGTATTTATTACTCATTATCCTGCTTCTTTCAAAGCGTTCTATATGAAGCCAGATCCAAACCGTCCGGAAGTCGTACTGTGTGCGGATATGATCGCTCCAGAAGGCTACGGAGAGATTATTGGTGGTTCACAGCGGATCGATGATCCTGCGCTCCTTGAAGAGCGTTACAAAGAGCATAATCTTTCGATGGACTCTTACAAATGGTACATGGATCTGCGTACTTACGGATCTGTACCTCACTCTGGTTTTGGACTTGGACTTGAGCGTACTGTAGCTTGGATCTGTGGCCTTGACCATGTACGTGAGACTATTCCATTCCCACGTACACTGTACCGTCTCTACCCATAAGTTCTTATATTTGAAGGGGGACGTTCATGGACGGCAAAGGATGGAGTACCTGGGGCGAAGGCGTCTCCTTCGGTCTGGAGAACGGAATGGCCGTCATACCTTACGCATTACTGAAGTATTACCGGAAGCTGAATTTAAGCGGAAGTGAAGCTATGCTGCTGATACATCTGCTTTCTTTCAGGCAGGTGGAAGGGATTGACTTCCCTTCTCTTGAGGAGCTTCAGGTTGTAACTGGCCGTAGCATATCTGTACTAGCAGGAGAGTTGCAGAAGCTTATGAAGGAAGGTTTTATTAGCATCGATGGAGACAACGATGAGCTAAGAGACATCCATTATGAACGCTACAATTTCTCAGGGTTATACGGAAAGCTTGGTGCTTATCTAGCGACAGTTGTACAAGAGCATGAGCAAGATAAGCACGTAGGTGGCTATGCAACGTCGGCACCGCGGGCTGCTTCAGGGGGCGGATTCGGCGCAAAGCCCCCCTCATCTCCTTCTCAACTTGGGGCTGAAGAGGAAAGCCGAAATCTGTTCAGTATTTTCGAAAAGGAATTCGGACGTCCGCTATCTCCAATGGAGTGTGAGACGATATCTAGTTGGGTGGATCAAGACCGGTATCCCGAGGAGCTGATTCTGTTAGCGCTGAAGGAATCTGTTTTTGCAGGAAAGGTTCATTTCCGCTATATTGATCGAATATTGCTGGAATGGGCCCGCAACCGGGTCAAGAACGCTCAGGATGTTAAGAACTATACACAAAAATTCCGCAATGGCGGAAGATAGATAGTTTAGGAGAGAACCGCACTGCTTTAGCCCATCGCTAAAGTCAGTGCGGTTCTTTTTAATATTTTTATAAAAAAATGCAGGGGTAGTTGTTATCGGGCGCGTCTATTGCTGTGGGAAGGAGGGGAGAGTCATTGAAGAAGAGGTATTAATCCAGCGGATTTGCCAAGGTAACGAGGATGCGTTCCGTCAATTTGTAAATACATATAGTCAGCAAATTTACAAAATTACTTATTCTGTATTACGCGATGTCAAAATGGCTGAAGATGCTGCTCAGGAAGCTTTTTTACAAATGTACAAATCTCTCCCTGACTACCGTTATCAAGGCTTAAAGTCATGGATTACACGGATCGCCTTAAATAAGGCAATTGATGCGAAACGTAAACGTGATCGACTTAGGGAACTTCCTGTTGACTATGAGCTTGTACTGAGCCAGACCGCTTCCAACGAAGAGGATGTGTTGTCAGGTGTTATACGCCGTGATCGGATGGATCGGCTGCTCGGTGAAATCAATAGCCTGCCTGAAACTCATCGTGAAATTATGGTGGCTTATTATCTGGAACATAAAAAATATGATCAGATTGCTGCAGAGCAGGGAATTTCCCTGAAGACGGTAGAATCCAGATTGTATAGGGCGAGACAATGGATCCGAAATCATTGGAAGGAGGACGAATGGCTATGATGAAGCGTGGAGACGATCTAATCCAACGGGAACAAGCAAAAGCTTATATTGAAGGTCACATGGACGAGGCGACCAGAGAAGATTGGGAACAGTTGCTGCTGGAAGATACGGAAAGTTTTACTTCATACATGGAAATGTTGGATGAGCTACAGGAGGATCTGCCTTCATTGGAGAATTCGTCTATTTTTACAGAGAGGGTTATGGCAGATTGGGCTAGTATGACGGAATCGTCAGCAGCATTGGAACAAGTGACGGTTGAAGAAGGGGTACGGCGATATCGCTGGTATGAAAAGACAATCTTTCATTATGCGGTTGCCGCGTCACTTACGCTGTTGATAATGACATCTGGTATGTTTGATAAGCTGCACACAGGTCAAATGGAGCTTATGATCCCTAAAAAAGATAATTCCCCATCATTTAGCGAGCAAGTCATACAGGCAACTAGCGGATGGTTGGATCAGCTAATGGGCAGCAGAAAGTGATGAGAGGAGAAATGAAATATGCAACAGCAGCGTAGTAAATTAAAAGCTTTTTTTCTTAATTTGATTCCTGGAGCAGGTCATTATTATATGGGAAAACGCCCACAGGGAATTGTTTATCTTCTGTTAAGCTTTGGCATCTTATTTATGTCATTCTTAATAGCTGTGGCTGAAGGTGCCGAGGATATTCTATTAATGGGTGTGATAGGGTTCCTACTTATTGGGACGGTTTCGATGGTGCATCTGGTGGTTAAAATGCTCCAGATGCCTGCTCCGGCAATGACTCCAGATGGATCGAATTTTGATTTTTCTTCAATGCCCGTTAAGACAGACGATAATGAGCGTGTACATGTAATTTTATTATCGTTCATTCCAGGATTGGGTCATTTTCATATGGGGTTGATGCAGCGAGGATTGTCTTTCCTCATTTCTTTCTTCGGTTTTATGACCGTGATGTTATTCCTGGCAGGGATTACGTCAAGTGATGTTTTCCTTCTCCTGTTTGGCGTATTACCAGTGATTTGGTTATATTGTATGTTTGATGCGGTTCAGTTAATCCATCGTAAGCAAGCTGGAGAAGAAATGGTAGATCGTACTTTATTCGAAGAGATGGAGGCTGGTCGTGAGGAAGGGCGCCGTAGCAAAGTTTTGGCAACACTGCTTTCTGCTTTTCCGGGTGCCGGACAAATGTATCTAGGGCTGCAAAAAAGAGGATTACAGCTCATGTTACTATTCCTAGGAAGCATTTATGTCATGGACCTACTGCGGTTAACGCTACTCTTCTTCCTGATCCCAGTCATTTGGTTTTACAGTTTGTTCGATGGCTTACAGCTTGTCAGCCGACATGGACGTGAACCCTTGCAGGATAAGCCAGTCATAGAAGGATTTTTAAATCATCAAGGATGGCTTGGCGCTGCTCTGATGTGTCTAGGGCTGTATTACATTGTAGTTAATGTCGTAGTTCCTGCGCTTGATATCAGATTTCCTGGATGGCGTTTAGAGTATATAGTTAATGAATATTTCAGGACCTTTATCGTATCTGTGCTGTTGATAGGCGGTGGTTTGAAGCTGATGGCGGGAAGCAAGAACAATAAAGGGAGAAAAGGGACAGGTGGTCATTCTTGAATAATCCGACAGAATTACAGCAAGGAGTTATTGTTTCAAGTGAGCGTCCGGTTGCTGAAGATAAAACAAGACGCTGGCGTGTGGGAACGTTGTCGATGGGATTGAGCCTTTTATTTCTGGGAGCTCTAATTATGGTCTCGCAGTGGAGAGGCACGGAGGTGTTCGAGACGACGTTAGCTTGGTGGCCGATCATTTTTATATTATTAGGCTTAGAAATTGTAATATACACTTTATGGTTTCGTGGAAAAGGAAAAATGTATTATGACGTGCTAAGCGTTCTGTTTGTTGGATTTATAGCTGTATGTTGTCTGGTTTTTGCAGCATTTAGTTCTTTAGGATTAACACAGGAATTTCGCCGTACCGTTTCAGCTGTGCAAGAAAGTTACGCATTGCCAGATTGGAAGGGAGCCGTTCCAGAGGGCGTTAGTACCATCATTATCCAAGCTGCAGAGCCTTATGGGATTAAAGTAGATCAAACGGGTGGAAACGAGCTGAATGTATTCGGGAGTTATTCTTCAAATAAAGGAAAGCTACAAGAAGCACAAGAGCAACAGCTGCTTCAAACTAAGCATGTTGGGAATACGCTATACATCATTTTAGGGGAAACTCCTAGAGATCTGCTATTCGATAATTCTCGGAGCACACTGGACGTGACTGTTGGGGCTCCGGCTAATGTTAAAGTGATTGTTCGAGATACTTATGGAAATGTTATAACGGGCTAATCATGGCCTTTAATTGAAAAAAAGATCGCTTCCTGACCAATGTGGTATGGGAAGCGATCTTTTTATTTTTACGAATGCAGCTCTTTCTCAAGCGCAGCGCCCATTTCACGGGAACGTTCGGCACAGCGATTTACTGCCGCGATGACAGTTTCGAAAAATTCTCCCTGCTCGAGTACTTCTATCGCTGCTTGTGTAGAGCCATTCGGGGATGTGACCTTCTTACGAAGTGCAGCTGGATCCTCGCCCGTCTGTTGTACCATTCTAGCAGCGCCAAGAACCGTTTGAACGGTTAACTCCGTGCTTTGATCAAGCGGCAGTCCGCCCCGTATACCGGCAGCGATCATTGCCTCCATCATATAATAAATATAGGCTGGCCCACTGCCGGAGATACCCGTTAAGGTCTCCATGCGTTCTTCATCAATGACTGTTGTTAGTCCGACAGCTTCAAAGATGTTGAGTGCTAGGCGTCGTCCTTTCTCATCTACTTCTTTGGAAAAGGCTATGCCAGTGGCACCAAGACCTATGGAACTAGAAGTATTCGGCATAGTACGGACGATGGGTTGCTCTTTGCCAAGCAGACCTTGCATCGTTCGAATGGACAGCCCAGCAATTACAGAGACTATGATCTGATCAGGTGAGAGAAGTGGGCTGAGTCCCCGAAGTGCTTCTGCAGCGTCTTTTGGTTTCATAGCCAACACGATTACTGGTGAGTTCCGTAGGTAATCTGTTTTTTGTTCAGGATCATTTGTACCGATTACACCGTAACGACTTCTTAGTTCTGCCAGACGTTCACTACTGCTACGGTTAAGCATAATAACATTATCGGATTTTACGATACTACGGCTAATCATCCCGCGAACGATGGCTTCTGCCATAGAGCCTGCGCCATAAAATACAATATTATGATTCATAAGTGGAATGGAAGGTTGCTGACACATGGCTCAAAATCCTCCTAAAAGTGGTGTAATTAAAAACGGATGCATGGACACTAACCCCGAATTTGACCTGTTCCATAAATCTTATATTTGGTTGAAGTAAGAGCAGGCAGACCCATCGGTCCACGGGCATGGAGTTTCTGTGTACTAATGCCGATCTCTGCACCAAATCCAAATTCAAAGCCGTCTGTGAAGCGGGTTGAAGCATTGTGGTAAACAGCTGCAGCATCAACCTCCTGTAAGAAGCGTGAAGCGTTATCCGGATCTTCAGTTACGATACATTCCGAGTGCTTCGTGCCATACTGGGCGATATGCTGCATAGCTTCGTCTAAATCGCTGACGATTTTGATATTCAAGATATAATCATTATATTCAGTAGCATAGTCCTCTAATGTTGCAGGTAATGCCCATGGGACAAAGGATAATGTTTCCTGGCAGCCACGTAATTCAACGTTAACATCCCGGAAAGCTTCGGCCAAAGAAAGCAGATACTCGTTTGCGTAATCCTTATGAACGAGTAGCGTCTCCATGGAATTGCAAACTGAAGGGCGCTGTGCTTTGGCATTCAGACTAATGTTCTGAGCCATTTCTGGCAAAGCCCTTGCGTCGAGATAAGTATGGCAGATGCCTGCACCCGTTTCAATGACGGGCACGGTTGCGTTAAGCACAACATTTTGAATCAGAGAACTTCCTCCGCGAGGGATAATCACGTCAAGTAGTCCGTTGAGCTTAAGCATTTCATCAACGGAGGAACGGTTGGGATCTTCGATCAACTGTAGCGCATTTTTCGGCATTGAAGTATTTGCTAGAGCGTTGTGAAGAACCTCGACAATTTGTCGGTTGGAGGACAGGGCGGAGGAGCCACCACGCAACACAACAGCGTTACCAGTCTTTAGACACAGACCAGCGGCATCAACAGTTACGTTTGGACGTGCTTCATAGATGATGCCGATGACACCGAGTGGAACACGGAGTTTCTGGATGTTGAGACCATTTGGACGTTCAATAGTTTCTAGCGTGTCACCAATTGGATCAGGTAATACAGCGATTTGTTGAAGTCCTTCTGCGATACTGTTAATTCGGCCTACATCTAACGCTAGTCGATCAAGCATGGACTCGGGAGTACCACTTAAGCGTCCGCGTTCCAGATCTTCCCGGTTGGCAGCAATGATAGCTGGAGCTTCACGACGCAGCGCATCAGCCATAACTAAGAGTGCTTCATTTTTTTGGCCGGTAGTTAGACTCGCTAATACTCCGGTGGTTTCCTTGGCTAATTTTGCTTTATTGACAACTTCACTCATGACGATTCCTCCTTAAATTTGTATGGGCAAAATTTTTACCTCAATGTAATCCATTCGTCACGGTGAATGACCTCCAGCCGGTGTACTTCTCCCAGCTTCGGTACAATCTGACGGCTGGGTAAACCTTGAATACTGCGCAGCTGAGTGTCATCGTAATTCACAATCCCGCGTCCCAGCAATTTGGAGTCTGGTCCAAGGACTTCTACAACATCCCCAGCGTGAAAGTTACCTTCGATCTGCTTGACGCCGACAGGCAGCAGACTATGACCGCCATGAAGCAGCGCTTCAACGGCGCCTTCGTCAACGTACAGGGAGCCGAGTGGGGTGGACATAAAGCCAAGCCATTGCTTTTTAACAGGTAAAGAAGATAACTTGGTTGCAAAATAAGTACCTCGGCCCGAGCCTGTCGCTGCGAGTTGTAAATCCCCTGGTTCGGTAGCTCTCCCAACAAAGACGGGCACACCGCCTCGTGTAGCGATCTTGGCAGCATCGATTTTTGAACGCATGCCACCTGTCCCCACACTAGAGCCAGCTCCACCAGCAATAGCATAAATCTCCGGCGTAATATCATCAACTAACTGATAGCGAACAGCGTCGGGATGTTTCCGAGGATCTCCACTATATAAGCCATCCATGTCAGTTAAGACGAGCAATCTGGTGGCTTTCAGCAGGTTAGCTACCAGCGCGGACAAAGTATCGTTATCACCGAATTTTAACTCATCAACGGAGACGGTGTCATTCTCGTTAAATACGGGTACCGCTCCTAGGCGAAGCAGCTCTTCTACCGTCATCATCGCGTTGTTCATAGCTCTGCGACTACAAAAGTCGGTACGGGTTAGTAAGATCTGTGCTGTGGTTATTCCGTGCTCGGCAAAAGCTTCCTGATATGCCTGCATGAGCAGTACTTGGCCTACAGCTGCTGCTGCTTGCTTCTCATGCAGTAGCTTCGGACGTGTAGGATAACCGATACTGCGAAAGCCTGCGGCTACAGCACCGGAGGTTACTAATAACACCTCGCAGCCGTTTCTCTTCAATTCGGCAATCTCTGAAGCGAAGAAGGACACGGCTTCGCGATTCAATCCGCCTTCTGTTCCAGTCAGTGAGCTGCTGCCTATTTTGACTACGATTCGTGTCGTCATATCTGTTCACTTCCTCAGTATTTTTATAGATGCTGAAAACGACAAAAAGCCCCCATCCTTAGACTTAGCAAAGGACGAAAGCTTGTAAACTTCCGCGGTACCACCTTCATTGATGAGGGATCATCCGACTTCATTCTCGTAACGGGAGGATCCGTCCTGCTTAGCACAGGCCGCTCGGGGGTAGGATTCGGAACGAAAACCGCGGTAAATTCTTTCAGCCTGTCGGAATTTACTCTCTAGGCGCGGTTAGACTCATTCTTACTGGTCCCGTCTGCACGTTTCACTTATTTTCAATAGAATACCATGGAGATGGTTGCTTTGCAAAGGAAAAACGAAGGGACTATTTCTCGCATTAGAAAGCTTTGATTATTCAGTTTAACCTCTAAGTAAGGGGGTGGGATACTTATAATCTGTTACCAAGAGGTGGATTAAATTGACTAAAGACAACAATCCTGAGCAGGCGCAGAATCAAGATCTAAACGAAAAAGCGGCCAGTTAATGAAAGTGCGGCTCGGTGTCAGATGATCTGAGCAGCCTTCCAAGGGTCTATTCTTCGGTTAATTCAGATACCGTAGATTTAAATGTTTCTACAAAAGCCTTAGCGGCTTTAGATAAATAACGTCCGCGTCGATAGGCTACGACAAGTGTTCGGCTAGGGGCAGGATCAGTGAGCGGTAAGTAGACAGGGACGAATTCACTCCGCGGTGCACGGGCAATAAAATGAGGCACAAGAGTTACACCCATTCCAGTGGCGACCAGTGACTGAACTGTTTCCATGTTATTGCTCTCAAAAACAATTTTTGGTTCGAAGCCAGCGTTTCGGCACAGATCCATAGTCATTTTACGGAAGCCTTGGCCTTCTTTAAGTACGATAAATGGCTCGTCCTTTAGTTCTTCCAAAGAGGTCTTAGTTCCATCTAAGCTACGTTTAGCTAGCGGGTGTTCGGGTGGGACTGCAAGATCGATCCTTTCCTCACCCAGTTCTTCGTAAGCAAGAGCTGGAATTTCGAGTGGCAATGAGAGCAGGCTCAAATCAGTCTGACCACTCGCAGTGAGCTTCTCTAGGTTCATGGAGGAGTCTTCGAGCAGAGTGATTTCTACTTCCGGGTAATTTTGTTTAAAAACCGGAAGTACATGCGGTAGTAAATGTGCACCAGTGATCGGCATACTGCCTACAACGACGCGCCCGGTACGCAATTCAGAAATATCAGACATTTCTTGTCGCAGCAGTTCTACGCCATCAATGATGATTTGGGCTTGCTCTACGAATTTAGATCCAGCATAGGTCAGTTCAACAGAGCTGGTATTTCGCTGGAACAGCATCACACCGAGCTCTTTTTCCAGCTTGGAAAGCTGCTGACTGAGTGATGGTTGGGCAATGTGCAGCTTGTCCGCTGCACGGGAGAAGTTTTTTTCGGCTGCGATTTGCAGTACATATTGTAGTTGTCTCAGTTCCATGTATAAACTCCTTTGGGAGATTGTTTTTACTTATAAGTATAAACTATGAAACTGAAGTTTTATATAGGTTCACATGTAAGTTCGTGTACGAACGCACTGACCGGCAAATAGGAAGGGGTGGATTACCAGTATTCGCTGGAGTCCTTTATGTTTGCCGGTCTAATTTCGATGCAACGCTATTACGTCTTACTATACTTTGCGGGCTGGAGAGATGCTTTGAGGGTTGTTAAATATATTTCCCGGGTCATATTTAGCTTTGACTCTCCGTAATCTAGGATAGTTCGCTCCATAATATACTGGTCCGAAATTTTTAATTCCCTGGTCTGGAACATTGATGTAGCTCCCCACGATAAATGGCTGCAGCTTTCGACGTGTATTTCGTACTACGAATATATTTCTGGCAGCTTCCGATTTCTTGATCCATGAGCTATTCCACTCAACATAGAATTTCGCTTTACGCCAGTAAAAGGCTGTAGATTTGGGTGACTTACGGCTCACAGCTCCACCCCAGTTGAGGAAAAAGAAACCTGCGAATTCTCCCTCCACTTTCTCTAAGAATTCACGCATGGACTTAATTGCCTTGTCCGGGAAGGGTTTTCTTACGAAACCGCTGGAGAACTGGTTGCTGACTCTTTGAGTTAGTACTGGATCAGGCGCTAACATAAAACTCACTACTTTTGTATAGGGCAAAGAGCGGATGATTTGATTCGTAGGCGTTCCAACGCTCGTAACGGGCTTTAAGAGGCGGGAAGCCTCTGCCTTTGATCCGAGGAACAGCCCCGTCATAGTGACATTACCGCCTTTTTTCGGACCAATGGATAATTCACTGCCCAGTTTGGTATTAACGCAAGGAGCCCAGAGTTGCCAAGCTTTGAATACCTTCTCGAACTGATCCCAAGGCCAGGTGATACGAAAAACGGTAGCCGAAGCTGGAGCAGGACGTACTTTGAATTTGTAACTGGTGTAAACTCCGAAATTCCCTCCGCCACCTCCGCGGGAAGCCCAGAGGAGATCAGAGTTACTATTCTTATTGGCACGAATAATTTTCCCTTTGGCATCAACCATTTCGAGTTCGATTAGATTATCACTAACAAGGCCCACGGTTCGCTGGAGCGGCCCGATACCCCCGCCTAGGGTGATGCCTCCGATTCCAACCGTAGGGCTATCGCCGAATGGAGCCATATATCCTTGCCCAGCAAGCGTGTGTGCAATTCTCCCCACAGTATTTCCGGTACCCACAACAACAGTTCCTGATTTTTTATTTAGTTTGATTTTCTTCATTTCACTTACATCGATGACGATTCCTCCGGTGACCTGTGAAAGATTAACCTCCAGAGAATGTCTACCGCTTCTTGCACGGATGGGGACTTTATTCTCGTTAGCCCATTTTATGGCGTTCGCTACATCTTGTGTTTTTTGTGCGAAAACAAACACTTTCGGGAATTTGTCAGTATGCGGATCCCAATTTTTACGTGCCGTTTCATACCCTTGATCACCTTTGAAAATAACTCGCCCGGTAAGTCTCGTTCCTGACCTCAATTGTTCCAACTCCTTCTGCGCTAACAAATGCACTGCATTTCAACAACCAGGACCCGATATAGTATGAAGGGCATTCGTCTAAGGAGTGGGCTGACTAGGGTCTCAGCAAAAAAATCATCTTCAATTTATAGGTTAAACCTATCACTTCTATAGATATCATATCTTGGAATTATAAAGATGGTGATGTTATATTTAGATCATTCAAGAGAGACTCCACGCTCTCTTCCAATGAACGATTCTATTAATGAGGTGAAATTATGAGCAACAAGACAATGTTTGAAAAGATTTGGGATAATCATGTTATTCATCAAGAGGAAGGTAAACCTAGCATTATTTATATCGATCTGCATTTGGTTCATGAAGTAACTTCTCCACAAGCTTTCGAAGGACTTCGCCTCAGTAACCGCAAGGTCCGCCGTCCTGAGCTGACTTTCGCTACAATGGATCACAACGTTCCTACCAAGGATCGTTTTAACATTAAGGATCCAATTTCCAAGCAGCAAATTGATACACTTTCTAAAAACTGTGCTGATTTTGGAGTTAGATTGTTCGACCTGAATGATATCGATCAAGGCGTTGTACACGTAATGGGACCTGAGATCGGCTTGACGCACCCTGGTAAAACTATCGTTTGCGGTGACAGCCATACCTCCACACATGGAGCATTTGGTGCGCTGGCTTTTGGTATCGGCACTAGTGAAGTTGAACATGTAATGGCTACCCAATGTTTGCAGCAATCCAAAGCTAAGACTATGGAAGTTCGTTTCACAGGTAAACGCAATCCTGGTGTAACAGCAAAGGATATGATCCTTGGTGTTATTGCTAAGTATGGTACTGATTTTGCAACAGGTTATGTAATTGAATACACAGGTGAAGCTATTCGTGAGCTGTCGATGGAAGAACGTATGACCGTCTGCAACATGTCGATCGAAGGCGGAGCAAGAGCAGGTTTGATCGCTCCTGACGAAACTACTTTTAACTATCTGCGTGGACGTCAATATGTGCCGCAAGGCGAAGCATACGACGCTGCTGTTGAAGGATGGAAGAGTCTTGTTAGTGACGAAGGTGCTCAGTATGATACGGTAGTTGAATTCGATGTGGAGACATTGATTCCACAAGTGACTTGGGGTACTAGCCCGGGCATGGGTACTGATATCAACTCTAGCGTGCCAAATCCGGCTGACTTTACCACTGAAAATGAACGCAAAGCTGCTGAAAAAGCGCTTGAATATATGGATTTGACTCCTGGAACTCCTATTTCTGAAATTCCAATTGATTATGTATTTATCGGTTCTTGTACTAACGGACGGATCGAAGATTTGAGAGCCGCAGCCGTGGTAGCAAAAGGCCATAAAGTCTCTGACAAGGTTACTGCCATTGTTGTTCCTGGATCTGGTCGTGTTAAAATGCAGGCTGAGAAGGAAGGGCTTGATAAAGTCTTTACTGACGCGGGCTTTGAATGGCGCGAAGCGGGATGCAGCATGTGTCTTGCGATGAACCCTGATGTACTGCAACCTGGGCAACGCTGTGCATCTACCTCGAACCGTAACTTTGAAGGACGTCAAGGTCGCGGTGGACGCACGCATCTGGTATCCCCAGCTATGGCTGCTGCAGCTGCGATAAAAGGCCGTTTCACTGATGTACGTGATTGGAACTATAAGACGGAAGCTGTCAGCTCATAGAACTAGAGAGAACACGGGAGGATAAAACTATGGATGCTTTTAAAAAATTAACAGGAATTGTTGCACCAGTAGATCGGGTGAATGTAGATACGGATGCTATTATCCCAAAGCAGTTCCTGAAACGGATTGAACGGACAGGATTTGGACAATTTTTGTTCTACGAATGGCGTTTTGATGAAGCTGGTAACGATAACGCTGCCTTTGAAATGAATAAGCCACGCTATAAAGGTGCTTCTGTCTTGATCTCACGTGCTAACTTTGGCTGTGGTTCCTCACGGGAACATGCACCTTGGGCGATTATGGATTATGGGTTCAGAGTTGTTATTGCACCTTCTTATGCAGATATCTTCTACAACAACTGCTTTAAGAATGGCATTTTGCCGATCAAGCTTTCGGAAGAGCAAGTGGATGAGCTATTTAATCGGACAGCCGAGCATGATGGCTACCAGTTGACCGTGGATCTTGAGAGCAATACACTTCACGATGAATTTGGACTGAGCATCAGCTTTGATCTAGATGAGCACCGTCGTCAGTTCTTGCTGCAAGGTCTGGATGATATCGGATTAACCCTTCAGCATGCAGATGAAATTGCTGCGTATGAAGAGCGTCATGCGGCTAAGTTATTCTCTTAATAATAGGATATAACTGGTTTCATTCTTAACTTTTACAAAAATTACGCAAAACTTCTATTTCCGGGTGTCGGAAATAGAAGTTTTTTTGCTATAATCGAAATATTGATTGGTGATAAAGGAAACATTTGGTGATTTCTGTCGTCTTAATACTTATCTAGATCTATTACTTGCAGAAGGAGCGGGAAAATGAGAAGAGTTGGGTATCGAACGTTGCTACTATTGTTGCTGCCATTATTATTACTATCATTCACTGGACGTGAAGCTGCCGCAGCTGGTAGCAGCTCAGGCAGAATTATTATGGACAATCAAGAGCTTGCTTTGCCAAAAGGAATTAAACTTGAGAATGTCAATGGTAGCGTTATGATTCCCGTCAGAGTGGTAGTGGAGAATCTTGGATTTGAGGTATTGTGGGAGCAGCAGGCCCGCAAAGTAACGGTTCACCAAGATGGAAAAAGCATTGAGCTGGCTGTAGGAAAAAAAACAGCTGATGCGGACGGAGTAACGTTTGATTTAAACGCAGCACCCAAGCAAAGCGGTGGTACAGTTCTCGTTCCGATTCGCTTCGTAAGTGAGCAGTTCGGTCTAAAGGTTGGCTGGGATAATAGCGATAAAACGGTCTATTTGACGGGTGGACAAGCTTCGGTGGCTACACCTGAGGGAACCGTTACTAGTCCAACAGCAACAAGTACTCCTTCTCCAACCCAGATTACTACACCCGGCGTGGATAATGGCACAAGCACTGGAAGTGTTTTGCCCTCACCGACACCACAATCATCCTCAGTACCAGGAAGCACTGGTGTGAATGCAGCAGGTCCGCTGGTAAATGGGGCAGCCTTCACTGAGAATCGATTAATCATCGCTGTTTCTGGGGCCCCTAAACCTAGCATCACAAAAATGAGCAGTCCAGATCGAATCGTTGTAGATTTTCCCGGTGCAGCTTTTGCTCCTGATTTCGTAGGAGGTCTACCGAGTATTACCACAAACGGAAGTCCGCAAGGGAAGCTGGATGTTACTGGTTACCCTCTAGTTTCTGAGATCCGGTATGCGTTGTTCAGTGTAAGTCCTTCTACTGTTAGGTTCGTGATTCAAACGGTCGGGAGCCAGCCTTATCAATTAAGTACGGATGAAAGTACTGGACTGGTGACACTGGATTTGAATGTTACAGGCAGTGAAGGGAACACCTCAGGTGGTAGTGGAATGACAGGAAAGCAAGTTGTAGTTCTCGACGCGGGTCATGGAGGGACACAATCAGGAGCAGTCAGTCTCACGGGTAAGCTGGAAAAAGACTTCAATCTGGCAGTTATCCGTAAAGTGCAAACACTACTTATGCAGGAAGCTTTGGTTGACGTCGTATTTACTAGGACTGAAGACATTACGTTGGGTCTTCAGGATCGAGTAAATATCGCAGAAGCAGCAAAGGCTAATCTATTTATTTCAGTGCATGGGAATTCACTAGAGCTGGGTTATCCGAATAGAGACAAAATAAATGGCAGTGAAACGTACTATTCGCGTAGTGGGAGTCTGCCGCTTGCTCAGGTCATGCACAAACATCTGATAGCAGGTACTGGATTCAAGGACAACGGAGTAAGAACGAAAAGTCTGCATGTTACAAGAGAAACCAGTATGCCGGCAGTACTTCTAGAAGTGGGGTATCTTACTAATTCAGGAAATGAATCAGGGATGTATAGTGAGCAGCTTCAAGACAAATTAGCGAGAGAAATTGTAGCCGGTATTAAGGAATATCTAGGACTTTAATGCTTAATGTTGGTGAGATTTCTCAATTTTTATGGAATATATTCGCAACCTTTATAGATTATTAGCGTCTAATAGAGGTCTGAGGTTGACGTAGACAGGCCATCACGATCGCCATTCACAGGCGAATACTAGATTTAGAGGTGAAGAATGAAGAAATTCAGTTTGATGTTGTTTTTGTTGCTCTTAGTATTTGTTTTGCCTGAGAACGGACATGCTGCTGCCGGGAATAGCAAGATTTTTCTGGACGGCAAGGAGCTGACCGCAGGGCAAAATGTCCCGGTTGAGAATGTGAATGATACAATCATGGTGCCGTTAAGGTTGATCTCTGAAAGCCTTGGATATAACGTGGGTTGGGATCAGAAGAGCAAGACGGTAACGATTGAACAGCAAGGAAAGGTCATCAAATTGGTTGTGAATCAAAAGATAGCCTCAGTTGATGACAAGACAGTAACACTTACCACAGCACCTATCCTTCGTAGTAATACGACACTTGTACCGATTCGGTTCATTAGTGAACAGTTCGGATTAAATGTCTCGTGGGACAACGTGAAGAAGAGTGTGTATCTTATTACCCCAGGATCCTCAAATGATAACGGCAGTTCAGGTGGAAATACTGAAAATGGTGGATCTGAGGTTGTACCGCCGGTAGATCCTTCTAAGAATTTAGCGATGGTAAATGGTGTGAGCTTTAGCGAAAATCGTTTGAGCATAGCCATGGAGGGTAATTCAGTACCGAAAGTGACAGTGATGACTGGGCCGGATCGGTTAGTTGTTGATTTACCTAATGCCACCTTCTCAGACCTATTTGGCACAGGACAGATCCTTGATCCTGACCTAAACGGTAGCTTGGAAGTGAAAGATTATCCCGATGTATCAGGAGTACGTTACTCCCTTTATAGCACGAATCCTTATACAGTACGTTTTGTAATCGATTTGAACTATGCTAAGAATTACAACGTTAGCGTAACTGGAGACGATTCTAAGCTGGTTGTAATCGATCTAAATGCGGAAAGCACTGATGATACTACTACACAACCAGGAAATAATGGCAGAAAGCTAGTAGTATTAGATGCAGGGCATGGTGCTAAAGATTCTGGAGCAGTGGGTGTTACAGGTAAATACGAGAAGAATTTTAATTTGGCCATCGTACTTAAGACAGCTGAATTGCTGAAAAAAGAAAGTAATATTGACGTCGTGTTAACACGAAGTAATGATACTTTCTTGGAGCTTAAAGAAAGAGCCGCTATGGCGAATAATTTAAAAGCTGATATCTTCATATCTGTACACGCCAATAGCTCAGGTTCCTCATCAGCTAGTGGAACAGAAACGTATTATCAACGGGAAGCCAGTAAAGCATTGGCGAACGTGATGCATAAATATCTTGTTCAAGCTACAGGGCTTAGTGATCGCGGTGTACGTTATGGGAATTTCCATGTTATCCGTGAAACGAAAATGCCTGCAGTATTACTTGAAGTGGGATACCTTAGCAACAAAAAAGATGAAGCATTGCTCTTTACAGATGCACTTCAAAACAAAGTTGCGGCTTCAATAGTGAGTGGGATTAAGGAATATTTGGGTATAAAATAACAGACCAGTGGCAGACGAGCGCCGCAAAGTCAGCTTTCTGCTTTTATTTTAAAAGGCAAGAAGTGGTTTTGCGGTACCTGTCTGCCCGTATTCATCTAGAGGAGGCGTTTATTAATGATGAAACAAAAATGGAGTACAATTGGGATCGCTACACTGCTTCTGCTAGTGATTGCTGGCTGTGGAGACAAGCCTACTGCGGCTCCAGCAAATGGTGTGGAGCAAGAGACTTCAAATGTTGTAAGTGGTGCGGGAGAAAGTACACCGGCTCCAAGCGATGAACCAGGAAACGAAGTGACTAGCACTCCGCAACCGACAGCAGATAATAGCAACACAGAAACTCAGGCAACTGCAAAGCCAGTAGCAGATGAGAAGCAAAAACAGAGCCAGAGTATCGATGCATATTATACGGATTCACAAGTTATGGATCTGATTCCTGCTAAGACTAGCATTAGCTTCTCTGACGATGCCCAGAAATATACAGAGACGTTCAAAGCATTGCAAAGCAACGAGAATACTGACCTTGTATCATTATGGGGCAAAATTGAACTGAAATCGTTAAAGTTTGTTGATGGTCAAATTGTGATGGATCTTCATAAACCGGATGAAGCACAGCTGGGTGCTGGTGGGGAGTCCTTAGCGATTTCATCACTTGCCAAAACCTATTTTCAATTTGAAGAAGTAAAAAGCATCGAAGTTTTGGTGGATGGTGAAAAGGTTGAAAGCTTAATGGGTCATGTTGACCTAATGCATCCTATGACTAGAGATAATAGCTAATTGTTATTACAACAAAGGATAAAAGCATCTAACTGACGAATTTTAAATTATACTATTTATTTGAGTCATAGAGAGGGGAATAATCTATTGTCCGCGCAAAAAAGGTCAAAACGACCATTGAAGGCTTATTCTACGAAAGCAGTATCGGCTGTTATGGCTGGAACCATGATTTTTAGTGGCGCAAGCACAGTGTTTGCAGACACAGCTGCTACGACAACAGCAACAACCACTACACAATCTGTAGGAATTTTTAGCGATGTGAAGACAGGCTTCTGGGCTGAAAAGCATATTTATAAATTAGCATCACAAGGAATTGTGGTTGGAAATAATGGTTTATTTCGCCCGGGAGATTCTGTAACTCAGCAGGAAGCAGTGCTTATGGCATTACGTTTTATGAAGTTGCAGGATAAAGTGGATACTTCTTCAGCTGTGGCCTTGCCTACTGATTTTAAGGTTTCAAATTATTACAAAGATTATGTTGTTCTAGCTTTCCAGCAAGGTCTTTTGGACAAAACTACGGAAATGTCTCCTGATAATTTGAAAACTTCATGGGGTGAACGTAAAGCATCCCGAGAATGGATTGCTGAACTGTTAATTCGTGCACTAGGTAAAAGTGCAGATGCAACTGTAGCAGCTAGCAAACCGACAGGCTTTGCAGACGATTCTAAAGTGTCTGCGAACAAAAGAGGGTATATCAACGTTGCTGTTGATCTAAAACTAGCCAATGGTCTTGACGGTAATCGCTTTGATCCACAAGGGGCTGTGACCCGTGCTCAGCTGGCGACCTTTTTCAGTCGGGCAGAAGCCCATAATACACTTGAGTATGATAACACTTACACAGGAACAATCAGTCAATTAGCAGATGGGAAACTATCCGTTTATAATAACGGAAAGACTTCTACATATACCCTGGGAGCGAGCACCGCTTATTACACAAGCGCTTCTGAAAGTAGAATAAATCTAAGTGATATCCAACCTTACACAAAGGTTACTGTAATTGGAGCGACATATAACGCAGCCTATGTTGAAGTGACTGACCCTACACAACAAGTGGAGAGCCTTTCCGGAAGTTTCGCAATGGTAGCACCTGGTAATAAGCTATGGCTGAAATCAGCTACTGGGTTCACTGAATATTACTACGATGAAACGACTACCTTTGTAGATGCGAATGGGACTTCAATTGAACCTGCTTCGCTGGTAGCAGACAGTATAGTTACGTTACAGCGTGAAACTTATAGTGGTTCACATAAAGTTGTCAAGGTTCAAGTGACTTCAGGGGTAGTTAACAAAACGACAACAGGTACCGTTCAAAGTATAGATCTTACTGGGAAAAGCATTACGTTTAAAAATGCTGCTGGTACGGTGGAAACCTTTAAATGGGAAGATGGAACTTCATTATTCACTTATCAAGCATCCGTGTTGCAGCCTGCAGAATTGAAGACAGGTTCTGCTGTTAAATATACGGTTAAAGAAAATGTGATACGTACTGTAGAAGTGACAGAAGGTATTGAACGGACCGTTCAGGGTGTACTTACAGAACTGACTAATTCAACAGTTGTTTATAAAAAAACGGATGGAACTCGTGAAGTTAAGCTACTGGCTACAAAGCCAGCAATTATTATACCGAACATGAATAGCCCTGTGGCCGATGATCTTATAGCTGATACAGTCGGTGGGGACAAGGTTCAGCTTACGCTGAACAGCAGTGATCAAGTCATAAAGATTGAAGTGTTAAGCCGCCAAATTGATCAGTTTAGTGGAGCGACAGTTATTGATTATAATAGTAAAACGCAGCTTCTAACGGTTATGGACACTGATAAAAAAGCCCATGTCGTTCAGTTGGATGAAAAAACAAAGCTCACCTATGAAGGTGTATTGCCTAACTTAACTAGTGTTGGTGCAAGATTGACTGAGAATCGCAAGGTGAATATAAAGGCAATCGGACAACGAGCATTGTCTCTGGAAGTTGTTACGAAGTATGAAGGAACCGTTACTGCTGTCAATGTTTCAGCAAGAACTATAGTTCTGAAGCTAAATGACGGACAGAGCTTGACTCTGCCTTCGCCGCAGCTTATTGATCTCTTTGGTAAAACGAATCCAACCGTAACGGATATTCCTGTTGGTAGTTATGTGACAGCCTCGTTAACGGCTGGTCAAGATTTAATCGCTGTCCTGAAAGTTAAGACCGTTCTTCAGGTTGAAGCAGCAACAGTAAATTCTGGAACCAACCGTTTGAGCATTAAATGGAGTGGAGGGACCAGTGAAATTAATCCTTATGCTATTCCATTAACAAATGAAGCAGGCGAAAGTATAAAACTTACAGCTGTGAAATCGGGAGATTTTCTTAATGTGACTTTTGATGGAAGCACTCCACTCGCTATTCAGACAGTTAAGCTTACAACGGGTCAGATTAATTCAGTCGATGCTGCAGCGAATAGTTTGGTGGTAAAAGAGTATGCTGGAGCAGCACAAAACTTTACTGTAAGCGGTGGGGTTAGAATCATACGTGATGGCGCCACAACAACTGCTCTTAGTAACTTAACAACAGCGGACAGAGTGGAGATTCGTAAAGACACGGATGGAGCGACAGTCATTCGTGTGTTACCACAGTTAACTCGTTCATTCTCTCGCTATGACAGTACGACGAACTCATTGGTGACTAAGAGAGCTAATCTGAACGATAAGTATCAGTTCACTCTTGCTTCAAATGTATATATTCATCAAGGAGATACGACATTGTCCGTGCAATCTCTGAAAGAAAATGATAATATTATAATGTATTTCAATAATGATATCGTGGTTGAAATTGTGAAACAATAGTAGCAATGGTGGATTTCTGAGTGAATCACCGTCTTGACACAGGAGCTTTGCCTGCGTCAAGACGTTTTTTTTGAAATATAAGAAAGTATAAGAGTTGTATTTTCTTGAAATGTATGAAACCATACGTTATAATACAGACTTTGCTTATATTTCTTTACATTAGAGATGACACGCTCATGTGAGTTTTAATGAGCGTAATCGCTCCGTGGAGGGGACACTATGAAAGTTGCAGAGGTCCGCCACATTTTGGATACGATTGGAGACTTGTTCCCTGATGCTCATTGCGAGTTAAATCACAGTAACGCTTTTGAATTAACGATAGCGGTACTGTTATCAGCCCAATGTACGGATGCAACGGTGAACAAAGTGACCGTGGACCTGTTCCAAAAGTACAAAGCCCCCATCGATTATATTTCTGTACCGCTGGAGGAGTTGGAGGGGGATATCCGGCGCATCGGCCTATATCGTAACAAAGCTAAGCATATCCAAAGCCTATGCTCTATACTCATAGAACAGTATGGTGGCGAGGTGCCTGAGGCTCATGACTTGCTTGTAACTTTACCCGGTGTAGGTCGTAAAACTGCAAATGTAGTAGTATCCAATGCTTTTGGAGTTCCTGCCATTGCAGTGGACACGCATGTGGAGAGGGTTGCTAAACGACTTGCATTAGCAGGCTGGAAAGATTCTGTGCTGGAAGTGGAAAAGAAGCTGATGAAGGCTGTGCCACGTGACGAATGGACGATCACTCATCACCGGCTTATCTTTTTCGGACGATATCACTGCAAGGCACAGAACCCAAAATGTCAAGTTTGCCCGCTCCTTGATGTATGTCGAGAGGGCAAAAAACGTATGAAAACAGCTGTTGTCAGGAAAGCTAAAGATCATACGCCAAAAAGTTAGAGTTGAAGAAGAGGATGGGATAGAGATGAAATGCATTTCTGTATACACAGATAATTTTGAAGTGTTCTCGGATATTTTTGATCGCGTAGTGGAAAGCCCACTCGAAGAGAACGAAGAGCAAGAAGTAGAAGGTATCACGATCAGTCATTCCGGTGACGTTCCTGAACACTATTTTGAGCGTATGTCAGTGAAACCTGAGGTTGTTGTAATGAGAGATAAATCTCGTGGTTTGACTATTCTGCAACACGGAAAAGTATTCGAAATTCTTTTGCCTGTTTCGGAAACTGCATAAATTTAGAAGTGATAAAAGGAGTCGGCCCTAGGGCTGGCTCCTTTTTTGTTTCTTACTTTTCTAGCGAAAAAGCAGAAAGATGTTTGAATAACCTCATTTCGTAAGAGATGATAGGTTATTTTGTAAGTAGTGTGTATTTAATTTGTGTCAAACTGGTGATAAACTGTAATTATTATTTATAAAAAAGGTTCTGCGTGACATCACAGAAATTACACCTGTATAAACATTGAATAAGCATAAACGTCTTCGGCGTCCTTATAAGGACGGTAAGCGTTTAAGCGAGAAATATAAGGATAATGTATCATGTGAAACTTTTACTTTCCTATATTTTAATAATGAGTCTGATTTCGTATTCTTGAATGGGTTATATTCAAAGCATGATTAGATGGTAACAGTGGAGGTGGAGAGTCAGTGAGAGCGGAACAGGTTAGAATCGAGAAAGAGACATTAAGTGAAACGGCATCGCTGCTTTTCCAGTTGCGTGGATTAATGCATCGCTGGGGTGATGAAGGCTCTGAACGTATATATGAAGATTTACAACATAAAGAGGGTGGGAATGAGCTGACCCTTGCTTTTTGCGGACATTTTTCGGCAGGAAAATCCAGTATGATCAATCTTCTTTGCGGCAGTTCGGTGCTGCCTTCTGGACCTGTGCCGACTAGTGCGAATATTGTCTCTATTCGCAGTGGAGTTCCACGAGTGCTTATTTATCCTAGAGTTGAAGGAAGTAAAAATGATGCTGCTCCTATAGAGACAACTCCAGAAAGATTACAAGAATACTGTCGAAATGGTGGTGAATATTCCGCAATTGAAGTGTGGAATGAGATACCACTGCTAGGTAAGGATGGCGTACTATTGGATACACCTGGTGTAGATTCGACGGATGATGGTCATCAGGCGGCCACCCGCTCTGCGCTGCATTTAGCTGATGTCGTATTTTATGTGATGGATTATAACCATGTACAGTCAGAGAATAATTTGGCCTTTGCTAAAAATCTTAGTGACTGGGGTAAACCTTTGTATCTGATTGTTAATCAGATCGACAAGCACAGGGAACAAGAGATTTCCATTGAGGAATATAAACGTCAACTTGAAAATGCTTTTGAACAATGGGGGATTCATTGTGCGGGAATTTTATTCACCTCTCTCAAAAAGAAAGAGCATCCTCTTAATCATTGGGATCAGCTACTCAGCCTTATAACCGAACTGTTGGAACAAAAGGAACAGCTACTTCAATATAGCTTGTCTCGTTCTATTCATCATACAGCGGATTCTTCTCTAACTGCATTCCGTGAAGATCAGCAGGAGGAAAGAGCGGCTCTTCTTGAAGAACTAGAAGGTACGAATGCAGAGACAGTGACGAATGAACTGAAGTCACTCGAAGAAGAGAAGGCACGACTTGAGGCGTTGCCTCAGCAGTCACGAGCGAGTTTGCGAACTGGCCTAGACACCTTACTTAATAATGCTAATCTAATGCCTGCAGATGTAAGAGAGGCGTCGGGAAGCTATATGGAAAGTGCTAGCCCTACGTTTCGATTAGGGTTATTCTCTACGGCTGCACGGCGGGAGAAGGAACAAAGTAAACGACTGGCAGTCTGGCAAGGACTGTTGACCCGAGAGGTTTCCGCTCAGCTGGAATGGCATTTGATTCAGCTGGTACGTGATTGGGCGGAGAATCTCGGGCTGTGGGAGGAGGAGGCGGAGACGACTCTGAAGCAAGGGTTCCCGGCGGTGAGCCAGGAGTGGCTGGCGGCTGCAGTTAAGCCGGGAACGGGGTATAGCGGCGAGGCGCTGCTCAATTTCTGCCGCACACTTGCGGCTGATATTAAGAGCCAGTTCCGCCGTGCCGCGTTAGCGGTGAGCGATGAGCTGTTAGCGAAGCTGCCGCCGCTCATGGAGGAGCAGCGTGCAGTACTCCAGCGCCGCGAACAGGCTCTTGCGCGGCAGGCGCGCGCCGTTGACGCGCTAGCCGCGCTGGACCGCGCGGCAGCTGCCCGCGCGCACGAACTCGCGGCGCTGCTGCCGCCGCGCCGGCCCCTCACCCCCGGCATCCTGCCGGAGGTGAGGGTAACCCCGCGAGCGGCTGCGCAGAGCGCCGCACCGCGGGAGGTCCAGCCGCCGCAAAGCGCTGCGGCTGGAAGTGCCGCCGCCGCAAATTGGGCGGCGGGAACGGCTTCGCCGGCGGGCGGCCGCCGCCGGCTATCCGCAGCCGCTGACGCGCTGGCGGCTGCGGCAGAGCTGCTGCGCCGCGAGCCAGCGATGGCATCGGCGGCGCGGAGTCTGGCCGCACGGGCGGAGGATCTCGCCGGCGGCCGCTTTACCCTCGCGCTGTTTGGTGCATTCAGCGCGGGTAAGTCCTCCTTCGCCAACGCTTTGCTCGGCGAAGAAGTGCTGCCCGTGTCTCCACATCCTGCCACGGCTGCGGTCAACCGCATTTTGGCGCCGGAAGGTGACTTCCGCCATGCCAGCGCGGTTGTCACAATGAAGACGATGGCAGATTTCTGGGATGACATCTGCCATTCCTTCAGTGTGCTGCAACTAGGAGAACCACAGCAAAACTCATGGACAACAGTTCTAGCAAGCTTGCCTGCAAGGGGAATTCATCCTTCTGCGTTGCCACATGCTGGATTTCTAAGGGCAGCAGCGGCTGGCTGGGCAGAAGCTAAGCCCTTGCTGGGAACGGTGCGAACGGTTGATTTAGAAGAATACCGAGGCCTTGTAGCGGAGGAGACCCGAGCCTGTTTTGTGCAGGGGATTGATTTGTATTATGCCTGTCCATTGACCGAAAGCGGAATTGTACTCGTGGATACACCAGGAGCCGACTCATTGCATGCTCGTCATACAGGCGTAACCTTTAATTACATGAAAAACGCAGACGCGATTTGTTTTGTTACCTATTACAACCACGCCTTTTCAAAAGCAGATCGAGGTCTGCTTGCGCAGCTAGGCCGAATTAAAGATAGCTTTGCACTTGATAAAATGTTCTTTATTATCAACGCTTCTGATCTTGCTTCAGGCGAAGATGAATTGGAAGAGGTACGAGAACATGTTGCTCAAAATTTACGTGCAGGCGGCTTACGCTCGCCGAGAATTTATGCACTCTCTAGCTTGCTTGCTCTGGAAGGCAAAACCCAGCATGATTATGCACGCTATGAGGCTTCCCGTTTCCATCATTTTGAGCAAGCCTTATCAAGCTTTGCGGGAGATGAACTTCCTCAACTTTCACTTAACGCAGCTGCAGAGAGCATCGCATCTGTTCGCCGCAGGGCGGAAGAGTGGCAGAATCTCGCTTCTATGGCGGCAAACGAGCGTGAAGCAGGATTAAAAGAAATGCAAGAACGTCGTCAGCTAGCTATGAAGAGACTTTCCCTATTGGAGACCGAAGAACGTCCTAGCAGAGATCTTGTTCATGAAGGTGAGGAACTGATCTATCATGTCTGTCAACGAATTAGCTTCTCCTTCACCAGAAATTTTCAGGAATCTTTCCACCCCTCATTATTACGTGAGGACGCAGGAAATTTAAAAGCTATCTTCGCTGCGTGTGGTGCAGAGCTGATGCGTACCACTAAGCGTGAATTGGAGCAAGAGCTATGGGCGACAACACTGCGATTAGAAAGTACCGGGCGTAGACTTGTTCATGAAGCGGCTGAAGCGGCTGCTACTGAGCTGTTTTTCTCTACTCAAGAGTTTCATCTGATGGAGAATGAAGAAGCAGCATGGCCTTCTCCTAGTGAGCTGGAATGCCAGCTTCAGTCCGTGGAATGGCCAACCTTATGGGGACATTTCAAATCCCCTCGCTATTTCTTTGAAGGCGCTGGCCGGGAGCAAGTCAAAGGTGCGGCTGAGCCTCTTGTGAAAGAAGCTGTTAATGTTGCGGCGGCAGAGCAGAAGAAAAAATTGCTTGCGCATTATGTCGATTGCATAGCCAGAGAATTAAAGGTTGCTGCAGAACGCCTACAAGAAGGGTTAGCGGAGCAAGAGAAAGCGATGTTAGATCTCCTTAAAGGGGGTGAATCCGCAGATCATTGGGGTCAATTAGGTCACCAATTATCTCTCTTGGAACAATCTTTCGTTGATAGATTAGACAAAAATCTTTGAAATTTGTAGGAAATTGTCGAAGAACACTTGCAATCTGGCGTATGATGGATGAAAATAAAGAAGCCTGAAAATATACAATGAAACTGTTTTGTTTTCAGAAATTTATGGAAACGAGATAGTCAATTTGCCGAAAGAGGTTGAAATCGACAATGTGGGGAGCTCCTTTTTCAGCTCAAAGCCGCAAGCTGCTGCTACTGGGCAGCGGGGAACTGGGTAAGGAAGTCATAATCGAAGCTCAACGTCTTGGCGTAGAGACCGTAGCTGTAGACCGTTATAGCGATGCACCAGCGATGGGTGTAGCTCATCGTTCACATGTTATTGATATGCTGGATGCAGAGGCGCTTAAAACGCTTATTCGCTCAGAAAAACCGGATGTTATTGTTCCGGAGATTGAAGCAATCGCTACTCATGCTCTTCAAGAGCTTGAAGAGGAAGGTTTCTTCGTTGTTCCGACCGCACGAGCGGCTCGTCTGACCATGGACAGAGAAGGCATTCGCCGACTTGCTGCTGAAGAACTTGGATTGCCAACAGCGGATTATCGTTTTGCAGATAGTCTGGAAGAACTGCATCAAGCCGTTGCAGAACTAGGCACTCCTTGTGTCATCAAGCCGATTATGAGTTCTTCCGGCAAAGGTCAGAGTGTTTGCAAAAGATCGGAGGATGCGGAAGAATGCTGGAACACTGCTTTGGATGGAGCGAGAGCTAAAGGCACTCGTGTTATCGTAGAGGCATTCGTTACCTTTGAAAGCGAGATTACACTTTTAACGGTGCGGTCCGTGTCTGGCACGATATTTTGTCCACCTATTGGGCATATTCAGAAGGACGGGGATTATGTCGAATCATGGCAGCCTCACTTTATGAAGGCGGAACTTCTGGATGAAGCTCAGTCTATTGCCAAGGCAGTTACCGATCAGCTCGGAGGTTTTGGTATTTTTGGAGTGGAGCTTTTCTTGACGGATCGAGGCGTATTGTTTAGTGAAGTGTCCCCTAGACCTCATGATACGGGGATGGTAACGATGGCAACGCAGGATTTATCTCAATTTGCAGTGCATGTCAGAGCTATTCTTGGTTTTCCAGTCCAGTCAGTACAATTACTGACACCAGGTGCCTCAGCTACGCTGAAGGCTGAAGGAGAAGGACGAGCTTTTGTTGTGACCGGAATTGGTGAAGCTTTGGATCTACCTAGGACTCAGGTTCGGGTGTTTGGTAAACCAGAAGTCCGTCCAGGGCGGCGGATGGCTGTAGCGTTAAGTGCGGCGGAAAATGTGGAAATCGCGCGGACGGTAGCCAAGCAGGCAGCGTCTATGCTAAAAGTGGAGGTAAATGAGGATGAACAGTAGTACCATGGCACCTGTACTGGAAATTCGCAAATGCGGCTTGAATGATCTGGAGAGAGTGACAGCGCTTCTGCGTGAATTCGGCTATCCAACAACGCTTAGCGTGATGAAAGAGAGACTTGAAAGCATGGAGAATAACCATCTCCAATGCACGCTTGTTGCAGAACTAAACAATGAAGTTGTGGGAATGGTCGGTCTTAGACAGGTAATCTCGTATTACAAACAGACAGATTGTATCACTGAGATTACTGCACTTATCGTATCAGAAGAACTCAGAGGAAACGGACTCGGTAAAAGACTTGTGGCCGCAGCTGAAGAATGGGCACGTGAGCAAGGTTGCTGTCAGCTCTTCTTGAGAAGTGGTAACCGCGTAGAACGCGCACCGGCACATGCTTTTTATCGTCATCTAGGTTTCGAAAAGACAGCAGGCTATCGCTTTAACAAAGCGTTGCTATAATACTTATAGGTTCCGATCATCCCCATCCCAGCTACGGCGGGATGGTTTTTTTTGCTCAAAATCTATTTAAATAACTTAACCATAGATGGAATAGTTTGAATCATATAGAATGAATTTTATGACAGCTAAATAAATCGTGTCCAAAGAGGGATGAGAAATGTACAAGTTAATTCTTGCTGAAGATGAAGAAGATGTAAGGGAAGGGGTCATCAGTCAGATTGATTGGGAGCACTATGGCTTCGAAATAGTAGAAAAGGCGGAGAATGGACGAGAGGCAGCGGATGCGATAGATCGTTTACTCCCGGATGTAGTTGTGACTGATATTCAAATGCCTTTTATGAACGGGCTGCAGCTGGCGGAATGGATTCGCGAGCGGCATCCTAATACCAAGATCATTATTCTGACAGGGTATGATGAATTTGAATATGCACAGAAGGCGATTAAACTGCAAATCGATGAGTATATTTTGAAACCGTTTTCTTCACAGGAGCTGATTGATGTTCTGCTAAAGGTCAGAGCCACTATAGAGGCTGAAATCGCAGAGAAGGAGAATGTTTTTGTACTCAGTGAGCATTATCGGAAAAGTCTGCCTGTGCTGCGTGAGCAGTTTTTATCTTCACTAGTTTCACGCAAGTTACGAATGAATGAAATAGACGAGAAAAGTTCGGAATACGGAATAGATCTACATGGAAAATGGTTCCAAGCCTCGGTAATTAGTGTGGATTATATTCGTCCAGAGCGGGAAACGGTTAGCCTTACCGCAGGTAAGCAAATTTCTTTGCGAGATACGGGAGAGAGAAATTTACAGCTCTTCGCTGTGCTGAATATTGCAGAAGAATTATGTAATAAGCATAATTTTGGCAGGGTGTTTATCCATCGTGATGAGGTAGTGCTTCTTTCCATTTGTGATGCAGGAGAAGAAACTGAAATTACGGGGAAGACTTTTGAAATTCTAGAAGAAATCCGCCACAATGTGCAGCGGTTTCTTAAGCTAACGGTAACTGCTGGTTCTGGAACGGTTTGTCACTCGCCTGCTATGCTATTTAACTCCTTTGGAGATGCCATGCAAGCGTTAGATTATCGTCTCATTCTTGGCAATAACAGAGTCATTTGGATCGAGGATGTGGAGTCACGTTCGAATACACTCTTGGCCTATGATGAATTGACCCAGCAGTCCTTAATCCGAACGATTAAGATGGGAACCGTACAGGAGCTTAAGGAGGTCGTGGAGGAGTTATTTGGCGGATTGAATGCTAAGCAGGTATCTACTCAGGATTATCAGATTTTTTTGCTGGAGATTATTACATCCATCCTGCGTGTAGCCAAAGAGTCCGGTAGTGATGCTGCTAAGTTCGTTGGATCTGGCATTTCCTCATTAACTGAGATGAATAAATTCAATAGTATGAGTGAAGCCAAGCAATGGATTATTACGATCTGCAGCCGGCTAATGGACTCTATTGCCTTAGAACGCCAATCTAGCTATAAGCTGCTCATTGATGAAGCTAAAGATTACATCCGTAGCCATTATGAGGAATCGGATATTTCTATCGGAAAGGTCTGTCAGCATTTACATATCAGTACGGGTTATTTTAGCAGTATTTTTAAGAAGGAAATGAAGATGACTTTCGTTAGTTATCTCTTGCAAATCCGATTAGAGGCAGCGAAGGAACTTTTACGCTCCACGGAACTGAAGGCTTTTGAAATCGCCGAGAAAATTGGCTTTGCTGATCCTAACTATTTCAGCTTTTGCTTCCGTAAAAAATATGGTCAGTCTCCCAAAGAGTATAAAAATAGCTCCAGAGGAGGGTAGTTATGCGGCAAGAAAAGCCATATTCTTTTCGACTGCGGCCGCAGCATCCAACAGGGGGAAAACGCCGGTTGTCCTCTAAGCTGCGTAGTATTCAAGTAACGATTACGCTCACTTTTACATCCGTTGCCGTTCTTGTAGCCGTCGTTGTCAGCCTTATGCTGTATAACAAGTTTGCGAAGACAGCAGAAGAGAATGCCAATATGAATATGCAGCAGATTATTGAGCAAGTGAACTACAATTTGGAGCTTTATGTAAAAGGAATGCGAAATATTTTTGAAACTGCAGAAGATCAAATTACGAATAGTCCCTCCGTGGACTCTGCTTTACTGATGGAAAGAATGGCCATGTTAATGGGAAGTAGAGAGGATCTGGTTTCTGCTGCGGTTTTTACACCACAGGGGAAATACGTCGTGGGCACAGCAGGACAGAAGTTGCGCAGCAACACACAGTTAGAAACCCAGAGCTGGTTTACAACGGCCAAAAGAACATCTGAGATCTCCTATTCAGCGCCCCATATTCAGAACTTGTTTAAAGGTCAATATATTTGGGTTGTGTCGATCAGTAAACTCATTCAATATCAGGAAAATGGAGTCCTAAAAACGGGTATCCTCCTGATGGATTTTAACTTTCGCACCATAGATGAGCTGAGTAAGCAGGTTAAGCTTGGTAAAAGAGGATACGCTTACATCCTCGATCAGTTAGGCAACATCGTGTATCATCCGCAGCAGCAGCTTATTTATGCTGGTTTAAAGTATGAGAATGTGGAGCCGGTATTGGAATATGCTTATCGTAGCTATTTGGATGAGTCTACAGGTGAAAAACGATTTATTACAGTACGTACGTTAGAACAAACCGGGTGGAAAATAGTAGGTGTTGCTTATTATGACGAGATCGTGACCACCAAGCGTGATCTGAACAACTTTTTATCCTGGTTCTTAGCAGTAGTTATTTTATGTGTAATTATCGTATCTGTCTTTTTGTCTGCGCGAATTGCCCGCCCGATCCGTAAGCTGGAACGGACACTTCAGCAGGTAGGAGAAGGGGATCTTAATACTCGAATCGATGTGAGTGGCGCCTATGAGGTAGAACAGTTGTCTAAACGCTTTAACCTCATGCTACAGCGTATCCGTCAATTGATGGATCAAATTATTTATGAACAAGAGACGAAACGTAAGGGTGAGCTTGAAGTTCTGCAATCCCAGATTAATCCACACTTTTTGTACAATACTTTGAACTCTGTGATCCGGCTTGCTGAGCGTGGTAAGACGGAGGAGGTCGTTACAATGATTCAATCTTTATCTAAGTTTTTCCGAATTAGTCTAAGCAAAGGGAATAATATGATTACCGTGCAGGAAGAGCTTGATCATATTCGTCATTATCTCGTCATTCAGAGCTTTCGTTTTAAAAATAAATTCCGCTACGAGATCATTGCACAAGATGAAGTAGTGCAGTGTCAGACGATTAAGCTGATTTTGCAGCCGATTGTAGAGAATGCCTTGTATCACGGAATAGAAATGATGCCTGATGAAGGCTTTATCTCTATCCAAGCAGAACTGAAGGACAATCTTGTCATTATAAGGATTAGTGATAATGGATTAGGAATGTCCAAGGAGACTATGAAGGTTATTTTGACAGGCGGCAGTAAGAGTATGAGTGGTTCCGGGGTAGGCGTAAGAAATGTGAACGAGCGTATTGAGTTGTACTATGGCCGTGAATATGGACTTTCTTTTGAAAGTGAAATTGAAGAAGGCACTACGGTTACCCTTATCTTCCCGGCACTAGCAAAAGGCGAAGGCAATGAAGGGCTTAAGGAGGATGAGACATCGTCATGAAAACCTTTCGTTTTTGGCTAACCTTGTTAATGTGTGCGGTGTTATGGACTACAGTTACCTCTTGTTTTAATTCAGCGCCCAATTACATTAACACAAATAAGACCCGTAATATTCATCTTATTGTGAAAATGAACAGGGGCGATTACTGGAATACGGTTAAATTGGGAGCAGAAGCTGCAGCGCAGGAATTCAACGTCAAACTAACCTTCAAAGCTCCGGACTCCGAGAGTGACATCACAGAACAGGTGAAAATGGTGCAGGACTCCATAAAAGAAAAAGCAGACGTGATTATTTTAGCTGCAAGTAGTTACATGGGGCTTGCTCAGGTTGTAGATCAGGCGGCTTATTCCAAAATCCCTGTCATATCCGTAGATGCGGAAGTAGGTTCAGCAAGAGTAAGGACATATATTGGCTCGAACGGCTATGAAGCGGGTCAAAAATCTGCAGAACGATTGATCAAGCTGTTAAAAGGATACGGCGAGGTTGGTATTATTAACTTCACCAATTCAACGCAGAGTGAGAAGCTGGAGTCTTCTAACGGCATTGAGTATGGTGCAAGAGACGCGGAGGAGCGGGAGAAGGGATTTTTAAATTACACTGCACGTTATCCGAATATACAAGTGGTTGAGATTTCATACACGACCTCCAGTATTAAGGATGCAGAAGATCTTACACAACTGATGCTGCTGAAGCATCCGAATCTTCGAGGAATCGCGAGCCTGAATGAGACTGCTTCACAGGGGGCGGCAATGGCTATCCAAAGTCGGGGGCTGCAAAATATAAAAATGGTAGCCTTTGATAGCTCTCCTTCCATGATGGAATTGCTGCAGGACGGTACTGTTCAAGCAACAGTGATCCAAAATCCTTTTAGCAACGGGTATTTGGCTGTAAAACATGCCGTTGAAGTGATCGAAGGAATCGATGTACCAGAACGCGTCGATACAGGAACAAAGCTAATTGATTTGGACAATATGCTGTGGCCTGAGAATCAAAAGCTGTTATTTCCGTTTGTTAGATAGGAGCTGTTTTAGAATAGGCGCCGAAGGCGTTTATGCTTATACGTTTCGTGTAACGGATACCATCCTTGAATGGGGCGGTATTCGTTTTTTATTTTAGAATATAAGAAAGTATAAATTTTTAATGAAAATCATCCTTATATTTCTTCTTGGGTTCATTAGAATTTTTATAGTAATGAGTAGGATTTTATATTCGCAAGCGTTTTCAGGTGAGGCATAATATGGATGTACCCGAGACGATCAGGGGCAAACAAAAAAAAGAAGTATAAATAGGAGGTCAATGAATAATGAAAAAAATCACTTCCGTTCTATTAGCTAGTGCTTTGCTGGGTGCTGCTCTGACAGGCTGTGGTGGCAACAACAAAACTACAGATAATGCTGCAGACAAGGCAACTAACGCTCCAAAGACTGAGAACTCGGGCACTACAACAGAAACGCCTAAAGTTGGGGTCGCCATTTACAAATTTGACGATACTTTTATGACAGGTGTTCGTAACGCTATCGATAGTGCGGCTAAAGGCATCGCTACAGTAGATATCGTAGATAGTCAAAATTCACAACCCACACAAAATGACAAGGTTGACTTATTCATCACTAAAAAATATAACGGGATGCTGATTAACCCAGTTGACCGTACAGCTGCTGGCGTCATTATCGAAAAAGCAAAAACAGCAAACATTCCAGTGGTATTCCTTAACCGCGAACCGCTTCCTGAAGATATGAAGAAATGGGATAAAGTTTATTATGTAGGTGCGAAAGCAGAAGAATCCGGTACAATGTCCGGCCAACTGATTGTTGACTACTGGAAAGCACATCCTGAAGCGGACAAGAACGGCGACGGAGTTCTCCAATATGTAATGCTGAAAGGTGAACCAGGCCACCAAGATGCTGAGCTTCGTACTACTTACTCTATTCAAGCTATCGAAGATGCAGGAATCAAGGTAGAGAAACTGGCTGAAGATACAGCAATGTGGGATCGCGTAAAAGGACAAGAAAAAATGGCTGCATTCCTTGGCTCCCACGGCGACAAAATTGAAGCTGTTCTTGCTAACAACGATGATATGGCCCTCGGTGCAATCGAAGCTCTGAAAGCTTCTGGCTACTTTACGGGTGACAAATTCATGCCGGTAGTAGGTGTGGATGCAACTGCTCCTGCGATTCAAGCGCTGGAAGATGGAACAATGCTCGGTACGGTGCTGAATGATGCGAACAACCAAGGTAAGGCTGCCATCACAGTTGCTGCTCTGCTTGCTAAAGGCGAAACGCCTTCGAAAGACAATGTAGGCTTTGATATCACTGACAACCAATACGTATGGATTTCCTACAAAAAGATTACGAAAGACAACATAGCTGACGCTAAGTAATTAACATCGGCTACAGAGTTACTCATGATCATATGACAGCACGGGGAGCGGATAACCGCTCCTCGGTATTTCTTTTAGGCAGGGAACAGGATGGAACCGCTGTGCCTCTCATAAAAAAGAAAAAAAGCGTAGGGGGCGTAACAACATGGAAAAAGCTGAGTTTTTGCTGGAAATGAACAACATTACTAAAGAATTCCCCGGCGTCAAAGCGCTGGATGATGTTAGTTTAAAGGTCAGACCGGGTTCGGTGCATGCCCTTATGGGCGAGAATGGTGCAGGTAAGTCCACACTTATGAAATGTCTTTTTGGTATTTATTCACCGGATGCCGGTGAGATCTTTTTGGATGGCGAGAAGGCTTCCATCAGCAGTTCAAATGATGCGTTAAAAAGTGGTATTTCGATGATTCACCAGGAGCTGCATCCCGTGCCGTTCCGAAGTGTTATGGAGAATATCTGGCTAGGACGTTTTCCAACGAAGGGAATCGGACCGATTCAGTTTATTGACCATAAGAAAATGTTCACTGACACGGAAAATTTGTTTAAAGATCTGGATATCGACCTGAATCCCGAAACATTAGTGGGTAAGCTTTCCGTATCCAAAATCCAATCCATTGAAATTGCGAAGGCTGTCTCTTTTCACTCCCGAGTTATTGTAATGGATGAACCCACTTCTTCCCTAACCAGTGTGGAGGTGGAACATTTATTCCGGATCATACGGGATCTCAGAAGTAGAGGCGTAGCTATTATCTATATATCTCACAAAATGGAAGAGATTCTTGCAATCTCTGACGAAGTTACTATTATGCGTGACGGTAAAAAAATCGGAACTTGGCCAGCGGCAGAATTAACTACAGATCTTATCATTTCCAAAATGGTGGGCCGAGAATTGACCAGCCGTTTCCCTGAACGCTTCAACGTACCTGGTGAAGTATACATGAAAGTGGAAGGCTTAACCTCTCCGGAGGAAAGATCTTTTAAAGATGTGTCTTTCGAATTAAGACGTGGAGAGGTCCTTGGTATTGGGGGTCTGGTAGGTGCCCAGAGAACTGAGGTAATTGAGGCGTTGTTCGGTCTGCGAGCCTTGAAATCCGGAACGATCTCTATTAAAGGCAAGGATGTTACTATTAATTCTCCGAAAGATGCTAAGAAACACGGAATGGCTTTGCTTACCGAAGAGCGTCGTGTAACAGGCATCTTTCCAGTCTTGTCTGTTCATGAGAATGGTGCGATTGCTAATCTACATCGTTATCAAAAACCGTACTTCCTGTTGAATAGCAAGAAGAAAAAAGTTGAAGTCGATAAAATGATTGAAAAATTACGAACTAAAACACCTACAACCAAAACGCTAATAATGAATCTTTCTGGTGGTAATCAGCAAAAGGTCTTGCTTGCTAGATGGCTGCTTACTGAGCCCGAAATCCTGCTTCTGGACGAGCCGACCCGTGGTATCGACGTAGGGGCTAAATTCGAGATTTACTCCATAATTGCCGACTTGGCGCAGCAAGGGAAGAGTATCATTATGATCTCCTCTGAAATGCCGGAGCTGCTCGGAATGTCTGACCGTGTAATGGTCATGTCGGAAGGACGGCTTACAGGAATATTAGAAGGCGAGCAAGCTACGGAAACCGAAGTTATGCGTCTCGCTGCACAGCATTAAGGAGTACGGATAGGAGAATATGTTTGCGTAATTTTAAGGGGGATCACTACTAATGAACGTTAAAAAAGCTCAATCCTTTGTGACTCAAAACGCAATTTACATCGTGCTGGTACTGCTGATTATGGGGATCATCATATATGATCCAAACTTTATGTCCATCAACACCCTGCGTGACGTACTGATTCAGTCGTCTACACGCGTTATCATCGCACTTGGGGTTGCCTTTATCCTTATTACGGCAGGTACTGACTTGTCCGCTGGACGGGTGGTTGGTTTTACGGCGGTTATCTCCGCTTCGATGCTGCAAATCCCAGACTATTCCCGTCGGTTTTTTCCAGATCTTCCGCAAGTGGAAGTAATCCTTCCTATAGCAATTGCTATCATTGCTGGTCTTCTCTGTGGACTTATAAATGGTATTGTCGTTTCCAAGCTTCACGTTCCGCCATTTATCGCTACCCTGGGTACAATGCTCATCGTGTACGGGCTGAACTCCCTGTACTTTGATATGGACCCGAACCAATCCCAGCCGATTGGTGGTCTGCGTCCTGACTTCACCAAAATTGGTTCCGGCTTTATCGGAAGCGGTCAATATTCAATCCCTTATATCGTGCTGATAGCCCTGGCGGTCGCCGCCATTGTGTGGGTGGTATTCAATAAAACCAAGCTGGGTAAGAACATGTATGCGATTGGCGGAAATATGCAGGCAGCTAAAGTATCCGGTATCGATGTTTCCAAGAACCTGATTTACATCTATGCCATTGCTGGTGCGCTTTATGGTCTGGCAGGTGTTCTGGAAGCTGCTAGAACAGGTGGAGCAACTAATAACTACGGTAACATGTATGAGCTTGATGCCATTGCAGCTTGTGTTGTTGGTGGTGTATCTACAACCGGGGGTATCGGTACTGTGCCGGGTGTTCTAGTGGGGGTTATCATCTTTACTCTCATTAACTACGGTCTGACCTTTATTGGTATTAGCCCGTACTATCAGTTGATTATCAAAGGTTTGATTATTATAGCCGCTGTCGCATTTGATATGCGGAAGTACTCTTCGAAGAAGTAGCAGCGTGGTCGCGTGGTGATTAAGGGCTAACTCCGGGGAATATTGGGCTTACGATCGCTGTTGTTCTCAGATTCCTTGATTGATACCGCGTTAGCGGTTGGAATCTGAGAACAAAGGCGACCACTTCGTTTCTACAGCTCCAAAATTCCCCTCCGTTATCCTTATCACCTCGCTGGGGTAGGGCAGAAGAAGCGTTTGCTAGTTATCGCAAACGCTTTTTGGCATGCCTGTTTCGATGGCTTCGCTTCGAAAAAGTAGCAGGTAAAAACAAACAACTAACACTGTCACAAATAAAATTGCGACAACCAAAACTGCTATAACTAAAACTGGCGCAACAACACTGCTGCAACTAACACCGTCACAACCAACATTGCTACATCCAATACCGCTACAACAACACTGCTGCAACAACACTTTTGCAACTAACACCGTCACAACCAACATCACTATACCCAATACCGCTACAACAACATCGTGCCAACACCTTCGTGCGAACACCTTCGCCTACTGCCGCCAGTAATCCTATAGCGACTTAGCCACGTCTAAGACCAACTTATATTACATGCAGAAACTTCACTTGTTTTTGTTTGAAATGTGGCAAATGAACGGTAAAAATCCCGTAGAATCGACGAAAATGAGCTAAAAGTGGTAAAAGAACGGTAATAATCCCGCAGAATCGGCTGAAATGAGCTACAAGTTGCAAAAGAACGGTAAAAATCCCGTAGAATCGGCTGAAATGAGCTAGAAGTGGTAAAAGAACGGTATTAATCCCGTAGAATCGGCTGAAATGAGCTACAGGTGGCAAATGAACGGTAAAAATCCCTTAGAATCGACGAAAATGAGCTATATGAAGCGGATGCATGAAGAAACAAGGGCATAAATACCCCAGAAATAGCGGAAAAGAGCCCTAGTGGAAGAATAAGGGGTATAAATGCCCCAGAAATAGCGGAAAAGAGCCAAAGTGGAAGAATAAAGGGTATAAATGCCCCAGAAATAGCGGAAAAGAGCCATAATGGAAGAATTAGGGGTATAAATGCTCCAGAAATACCGAAACGAGCTACTTTGGAAGAACAGGAGGTGTAACTGCCTTGAATCGATAGAAACGAGCTACATAGTGAGATAGTGTTGACGAAACACGCTGATAGCAGCGGAGAGAACGGAATGATTGCGTACAAGCAGTAGCGTTCGCCTTTGTTTCCGAATTTCATCCGAAACTGAGGTGCAAATCAAGAAATTTGGAGACAGCAGCGATGGGAGTAACATTCCGTTCGTGGAGCGACTGCTCAGCACATACCGCATCATCACATCCATCGCACTTCCGTGCTCACTCAACACATCTCGCATAAAATCAAACCCACCCACATACTTACTCTGCTCATCCTACGTTACTCCTCGCTCCAGGCGTGCTACATCCCAGTCCCTCCGCCCGTTAGTGTCCGCTCACGCAAGCCCCGCCTCACCACTTGCACAGCTTTCAGTCTCGCCGTCACGTTCTCCCTCACGCAACACCTATTACACACCCTAACCCTTCTCCCACACCTCAAAGATCAAAATCACATAAACCAACATTCTCCCATATTCTATAGGCAAATGCCTTTGTTAAAGGGGAGCGACTCGATGTTAAGGATTAGATTGAATGAGCTGGGGAAAGGGAATGACAATGGTCCATTGCAAGCGGATGTATGGAGATGGGACGGCATTGGCTGGAACGAATATATCACGCAGCAAGAAGAAGATTTCATACGCACAGAAGAGGAGCTGTTCGTTACGATCCCGGCAGAGGCGGGATTATATCGTGTAGACTACTCTAATAAACCTTATGAGACGCCGTATGTATTACCGGAGTGGGTGGACGACGAATTAAGGAATACTGGGCTACATCCGGCGCCTTTTAATCTTAAAGAGGGTATGCTCTGGGGATATATTAACGATGAAGGTCGTGCTCAGATTGAACCTAGATACGAATATGCTGAGGATTTTCAGAAGAACGGGCTAGCAATTGTACAACGAAAAAACAGTAGCGGACTGATCGACAGCTCTGGAAGGGAGCGGGTAAAGCCCATTTACTCGTTCATTGCCCCTTTTTCGGAAGGACGCGCAGTAGTATCAGATGCGAAAGGGTACACATTTATCGATGAAAAAGGTAAAGAGGTGACTCCAGCCCGTTATGATTATCTAAACTCATTGCATGAGGGACTTGCATTATTTTCGAAACAAAATACAACGGGTGGTCCATCACTATATGGGTATGTAGATGCGCAAGGCAAAGAGGTTTTGCCTGCAATTTATGTGGACGCCAATGATTTCATGAATGGTGTGGCTTTAGTCAAGATTAAAGAGGGGGAGTACGCACTCATTGATCCTGAAGGGAAGGTTCTCTATACGTACAATCATCCATTCGTAGGGAGTCCGGGTGATGGGCTGCTCTCCTATCAAGCGACTGAGAACGGTAAGTACGGCTATTTAAACACGGATGGAACAGTAGCTATTCAGTCACAATTTACTTCTGTCTTACCTTTCTCTGAGGGTCGTGCAGTGGTGAATACCGCTGAGAACTATGGCAACGCCTACGGGCTGATTGATAAACAAGGAAAAATGATCATCCCCGCGAAATATTATGAAGTCCTGCAGCTTGGTGAAGGCAGAGCAGCTATAGGAACACCAATATTCCCTAGTCAACCTTATCGAGGCTCACGTTACATTATCGCTGATGCAGAGACAGGAGCAATTCTGAGCAATCATACCTTGCTTGGTGTGAATAATTATCAGGACGGACTGGCATCTGTATATGATGCTAAGGAGACTTTTTTTATAGATCGAACTGGAAAAAGAGCAGCTCAGCCTCCAGTTATTCAAGGGACGGGAACACTTACCCTCAGTGGACGCTTAATTAGAGCAGATATAGATCAACGTACAGCATATTATGATCGTCAAGGGAAGCAGATTTGGAGGCAAAATGGAGTCATCCCACTGAGACCTCCATATTCCGTAGTCGAGAAGAAGTACAAACCGAACAGGGATTATCTGGTTTACTATCCGGTTGTTGAAGGAATTGCAAGCGCGGAAGTTTCTAGAGAGGTTAATGATAAATTACGGAAGCTTTCACTAGTCGAAGACCCAGGTAGTAATGGAGCAACACAGGATTTCAGTTATAATGGTGATTTTTCAGTGTCCTTTTTCCGCAAAAACCTTCTAGTGCTGGAGTTAACGGGATACCGTTATCCTTTTGGAGCAGCCCACGGCATGCCTACCAAAATCTATACACATACTAACGTACGTAACGGAAGGTTCTATAAGCTAGGTGATTTGTTCAAGCCAGGAAGTAGATACGTGGAGAAGCTCAGTAAAATCGTAGGTAAGCAGATTGAGAATGATCCTGAGTACTCCTATGTTTTTCCGGATACGTATAAAGGAATTACCTCAGATCAGCCTTTCTTTGTAGATAATGAAGCGTTATATCTTTATTTCGCACCTTATGAGATTGCTCCTTATTCTGCGGGTTTTCCTACTTTCCGTATTCCTTATGCAGAAATTATGGGACTTATCTCTACTGAGGGAGAATTTTGGCAGTCGTTTCACTAGTTACTTTTTATCTTTTAGCACATAGAAGTTGCTATTCTCTCGAGAATGGCGACTTTTTTTGCTTTTTAACGCCAATATCGAATGCAATTCATGCTCAGGAAACTTACAATCAAGACTAGTAAATGTTAAAAATTAGAAGAGCACAGCTGATAGATTTATGCTACAATGACTGAGGAACAAATTACAACTTTGTAACATTTGTAGCTGGTCACTCTAAGCAGAAGCATATAGTACACACAAGAAAGAGGAGATGGCAGAATGAAGAACAAGAGATTAAGAGCAATTATTGGTGGTAGTGTAGCAGCTGTTATGGCACTTAGTATTTCTCTTCCACTCGAAGCGAATGCGGCCTCAACTGAGGTAACAGTAATTAAATCAGGTACTAGCTATGAGCAGGTTTTACAATATTTAAAACAAGCTAACCTACAGGGACTCCCTATTTTTAATAGCACAATCGTGGTAACCAAGCCTCAAACAGGAACGGTTCCAAATAAAGATACATCTACCGGAACTCCGGTTACTAAGCCTTCGGATACAACTACTGTAACTAAGCCTGTAACTAAGCCTTCGGATACGACTACTGTAACTAAACCTGTAACTAAACCTACAGAAACTACACCTACTACAGGTGCTGCGAGCAATAAAGGAACTTATGTTCAACAGATCGTAACGCTGGTAAATAAAGAGCGTGCAGCAGCTGGTTTGAAGCCTGTTGCTGGACTAGACAGCCTTCATAAAGTAGCAGCTACAAAAGCTACGGATATGCGTACTAATAACTATTTTTCACATACTTCACCTACGTATGGTTCACCATTCGATATGATGAAATCCTTTGGTATCACTTATAACGCTGCAGGCGAGAACATCGCCATGGGTCAAAAAACACCAGAAGAAGTAATGAAAGCATGGATGAATAGTCCTGGTCACAAGGCTAATATTTTGAATGCTAACTTCAATTATATCGGTGTAGGGTATGACAATAACTATTGGGTTCAAGAATTTATTGGTAAATAATTGAAAAAAGTTGCTGGAATCAAACGTTCTCCGATGAAAATCGGGGAACGTTTTTTTGTACCCAAACTTTAATCGCTAAATTTTTTGAGAATTTTCGTATTCAGATTCGGGTTAAATAAGCGGATTAGCTGGATTTATTTCTATTTTAGACATTTGCAAAACCGGTATGGAAGATTTATGTTTATGTACATAGTTAAGATCTTTGTAAAATGTGGAACAATACATAATAGAACGGCACACGGAGGGATGGCTTTGAATGATTCAAAGTGGACATGGCGCACGGTCAGCCTGATTTCCATAGTAACAACAATAATTCTAATTGTAGGTTTAGTTTATGCGGTCAGAGACATCATCTATCCGGTTGGAGAAGCGTCAGGGACCAACTTACCTCAGCAAACAGCTGCTCCAGTGACGGAGACGGTTAAGAAGCTCAAAGTTGTTGCTCTCGGAGATTCGCTAGCCAAGGGAACTGGTGATAACACCGGAGAAGGATTTGTTAAGCGTACGGTTAGTGGTTTATCCGCTAAAGGTGTCGAAGTTGATTTACTGGGTAATATGGGAATTAATGGTTTAACAACTGCAGGACTGCAAAGCAAGCTGGATGAAGATGGTATAGATTACGCGCTGCATATGGCGAATGTCATTCTGCTCTCGATCGGAGGGAATGATTTATTCAAGGACTCCAATATTTTGCAGAATAGTGGCGCACTTCAAAGTGAATCCACGACTGATCAAGAGCTGACTCCAGAGTCTTTGCTAGCAGCCCTTCCGGTAGCAGTAGAAAGATTAGGTAAGATTCTGGAGAAAATCACGGAAATCAATCCAAACGCTCAAATTTATTATATGGGGTTATACAATCCCTTTGGTGATATACCAGATCTACTTGTACCAGGTAATCAGGCGGTTGCGAAGTGGAATAATGCGGCAATGGATATTATTAATAAGCACAGCAATATGACATTGGTTCCAACCTTCGACTTGTTTAACAAGCATTTGGACAAATACTTATCAACGGATCATTTTCATCCGAATGGGGATGGCTATCAACGAATTGGAGAGCGATTCATTCAGGCTATACACTAGAAAAAGAAGTGAGAGCCAGCTTTCTAAGAATGATGATTTGTATTAGATAAAATATCCTTTGAGCAAGTACTAGCCAAGGAAATGACAGTAACAAGGAGCTAAGGAGAATATGACAAAAGCGAACAGTGGAGAATCCAGCCCGGTCGTCTTGTCTGTAGACGGGGTACGGAAAAAAATAGGGCGAAAGTGGATTATAGATGATGTTACGTTTGATGTGAGAGAAGGAGAAATTTTTGGCTTCCTCGGACCCAATGGAGCTGGGAAGACAACTACGATTAGAATGCTTGTCGATTTGATTCGTCCAAGCGAGGGCAAGATTACGGTATGTGGTTACAATGTGAACCGAAATCCGGAAAAAGCGTTGCAATTTGTCGGCTCTATCGTTGAGAATCCTGAGGTATATACCTATTTGACGGGATGGGAGAATTTACAGCATTTTGCCCGTATGCAGCCAGGTATAGATAATGCACGTATTAGTGAAGTCGTAGATATCGTTCGGTTGGATCAACGAATCCATGATAAGGTAAGTACATATTCGCTTGGGATGAGACAACGACTTGGTATAGCGCAGGCTCTTCTGGGACGTCCGCGTCTGCTTATTCTGGACGAGCCTACAAATGGCTTAGATCCAAAGGGAATTAAGGAGCTGCGAGAATTTATACGCAAACTAGCAGATGAGGGTTTAGCGGTATTTGTATCGAGTCATTTACTTAGTGAAATCCAGCTTCTCTGCGACCGTGTTGCGATTATTAGTAAAGGGCGAGTACTTGCAGTGGGTGCGGTAGATGAGCTGATCGCTCGAAATTCTCCGTATGTACTTTGGGAGCTGGAGCCTTTTTCTGAAGCTAGGGCATTACTGGCTGATCGCCCGGATATTCAGATTCAGAATCTGGAAGACGTTACCTTGGATGATTCAATAATTGCTGGTATGGGCCCGAATTCTTTAATCACAATTATGGAGCAGGATTTGATCCCCGAGATTGTGGCTGTTATGGTGACTGCTGAAATCGAAGTTAGGGCTGTGCATAAAATCAATCCGACACTGGAACAGCTATTCTTGAAACTAACGGAGGGTGAGAACGTTGAATAATATGCTTCCGCTAATCCGTAATGAATGTTTAAAAATCATAAAAAAGAAACGGTTTTATGTTATACTGCTGATTCTGATTGTTCTGGTGCCTATGTTCACCTACGCTCAAATGCGCTCAGCTGAGCGTAGCCGAGATAAATTCAACTCCGATTGGCGCTTGGAGATCCAGCAGCAGATCATTGATAATCAAAATTCATTAGGCAGTGACCGAATTCCAGAGGAATGGAAGACTTATCGGCGAATATTTGTACAGCAGCTTCAATATTACCTTCACCATGATGTGAATCCGAATGAGCCGAGCGGTGTTACCTTTACCCGCGAGTTTATGGATAATTCCGTTACTTTATTTATTCCGCTGCTCA